>Ga0209167_10000073_pt1 | contig 109570 bp, 162 predicted proteins | sample Coa_R1_9_FD_187154 | JGI IMG/M metagenome (GOLD analysis project Ga0209167, IMG submission 187154) | Surface soil microbial communities from Centralia Pennsylvania, which are recovering from an underground coalmine fire - Coalmine... | ecosystem: Environmental > Terrestrial > Soil >... | reverse complement strand
TCTTGGCTATGCTGATCTTCGCAATGCTGATCTTTGCAATGCTAATCTTCGCTATGCTTATCTTCGCTATGCTGATCTTGGCTATGCTGATCTTCGCAATGCTGATCTTTGCAATGCTGATCTTCGCTATGCTAATCTTTACAAGGCTGATCTTCGCAATGCTATTATTAATTGGCAAAGCCATGATTTACTTGCTGAAATTCTTAGACAAAACGCTACTTCTATTAAAGAATTTATGTTAGCAGGATTATTATTAAATAGGAGAGATTTATGTTGGAAAGGATTTTTCTCTTTATCAGAAAAAGATGAAATCTTTATTAAAGATAAGATATGGGTATCAAAGGTATTTAAGAAGTATGAAATAGAGGGGAATAAAATTCCCTTTGATGGAGAGTTTTGGAATGAAATGGTCTGATTATATTTTAGAAGTTCGTAAACGAGAAAGAGAACCATATGAATTAGTTAATTCTCTTATAGAAAGCTTATACGGTGGTTCAGTTGAAATAAATGTTCCTGTAACTCGTTGTCTTCATGCCACTATTGGATTAACTACTGAAATTGGAGAATGTTTTGAAGCATGGACTATTGCAGCAGCAGATAATCTTGGTAGATATGATCGTAAAAATCTAGAAGAAGAAATTGGTGATATTTTTTGGTATACTGGATTACTATTAGATGCCGCAGGGTTTCCACTTAAAGATTTACAAGAGTTTGATGATTCTTACTTAGAAGACTTTTTACCTGCGTGGAATAATTTACGCACTGATCTAGCACTACAATATGTATTAATTAATTGTACAAAGTTACTAGATATTGCTAAAAAGTATTTTGTTTATGGTAAGAAAGATGTATTTATTGGAGACGCTTTAGCTGGATTAACAGAAGCACATATTCATAATCTATATTTACTTTGTGCTTCCTTAAATCTTAATCCAGAAGAACTTAGACAAATGAATTGTAACAAATTACAAGCAAGATATGGCGATGGATTCAGCAATGATGCGGCGCTTAACAGGAACGTAGAAGCAGAACGTGCAGCAATGTTAGATGATATTGATGAAGCTAAAGAAATGACGGAATATCACAATGTCAACTGAAGTTTATAGAGAAAAGCTTGTTAAAGCGAAAAAAGATTACCGCTGTGAAGGATGTTGGTTTGGACCTAAATCAATTAAAGCAGGTGATCTATACTACGATACTTTTTGTGTATTTGATAGTGAAGCGCGGGGATATAAATTGTGTGTTCCGTGTAGAGATTATCTAAATTCAGATAGTCCTGCTGTTAAAGATATGTGTATAGACGGTTGGATACCTGGAGATTTGTTAGAAGGACGTAAAGAAGAAGGATTAGTATAGATGTCAACTGATTATATCGAAGATGAAGAGAAATCTTGGCAGGATGCTATGGATTTTATAATGTTTCATTATGAAGATGAAATACGTTGGGCAAAAAATGGTTTTAAGGATCATCCTGAATCTGGGTATGAACAAGGTTGGGATACAGGACACGCTGCTGCTATAATTAATGTGTTGGATTTATTAGATAGGAATATATGAAATTCATAATCGTATCAGACCTGCATTTATCATATTTGCAACCATTGAATCGTACAGATTGTTATTTTGAAACTTGTTTATCTGAATTAAGGCATATTTTTGAATATGCGCGAAAGAACAATATTCAGTATATTTTATGTACCGGCGACGTGCTAGATCGTCCTGAAGAACCTAATAGTTTACTTATTGAATTAATTAAATTATTTCAAGAATTTAGTGATATTGAATTTATAACTACGGTAGGCAATCATGACTGCCTCGGTAATTCTATTGATACTTATAAACTACATACATTAGGAATACTAGAGACTGCACTATCTAATTTTAGAATTCTTGTAGATAACCATTTTGATATTCATATAATTAAACAAGAAAAATTAAAAGTAATGCGTGTAAGAGGATTTTCTTATGGATTAGAGTGTACAGAACAATTATTAAAAGGAGAATATACCGATGTAAATAAACTTCAATTATATGATTTTGGAATTGCTTTGGTTCACGCACAAGTTGGCGCTAACGACTCTATGAATAGATGGCAAAGCATAGAATCACAAAAATGTGATTGGGGAGATATTACTGCATTCGGGGATATTCACGAACCTTTTTATACACATCAATTTAAAGATGGTCCTTTAGCGGTACATAGTGGTGCAATAGGCCGTAGAAAAATAAACGAAAAGGATATTAAACCAAAGTTTGCATTACTTGAAGTTAATGAAGATTTTACACATAATGTAGAATTTATTGAAATTCCAGATAATGCTAAGTTCGCAGAAAAACCACAACAAGAATTAAGCGATGAACATATTGCAGCCAATTTTATTACAGAATGGTCAAATATTCAAGCTAGTAAAGATGAAACTCCGCAAGAAAAGGTAGAACGAATCTCAAAAGCATGTTCTTATTCTGTAGATGCAACAAACCTTGTAATGGAAATTTTAGATCAAACACAAATAGGAAAAGATGTAGTATGATTATTGGAGAAGAAATGCGAATTATCACGTATGAAGAATACGCATTAGCCCTAGAACTTTTAGAAGATTATGACAATAGAAAGGTTAAACCACCTAAATACTTGTATAAAGCTATAGAAACTTTTGAAATGGATGTTATTATGAAAGATATTAATGAACCGGAAGGATAAAATATGTCAGATTTAGATAAACTTAAAACTAGATTTACACGAATTACTGTTCAAATCGAACAATTAGAAAAAGAAAAAGCAGAAGTAGAAGATAAGTTTCTTGCTATGGGCATTGAGTCTATAGAAGATGCTGAAAATTCATTGTCGCAAATTAGAGACAAACTCAAAGATTCAGAAGAAAAATATGAGAAATTATTTCAAGAAACCGAGTCTGCTATTTCCGAAATTGAGGAAAAATTAAAATGACAGCTAAACAGATATTAAAACTAATAGAAAGACCTAATGACGTAATTTCTAAAATTAATGAACTAGAGTTAGAGATTCAGTCTTTAATTAAAACTGTAAATTATTGGAAAAAGAATTATAATGAACTTTGGGCAGAGTTTGATGAACTAAGAGGATAAATGAAAGACCTACAAGGAAACTATTTATGTGATTTTTGCCACCAACGTATTCATGGAATTATTTGGATGGAAGAAAATGCAATGCGTACCTGTAATACGTGTCATGAAATTAGCAAAGAAGCAGAAGATAAAGAAACTAAAGATAGAGAATGGGAAGAAAATAAAACTCTAAAAAATATTCAGAAAATATATGAATAATAATAATATTCTTAAATCTAGATTTTCTCAAATAGAGGGGGCACATAAAACCACCCTCCGCAATATAACAGAGCTACGGACCAGCGTAGCACGGCTAGAACAGGACAAATTGCTAATACAGGAAGCGCAAGGATTAACTAAGAAGTGTTTAGATGCAGAAGCGGATATTCGTAAATATTTAGAGAATCTATTAACTGCTGCACTTCATGCTATTTTTGGTACACAATACTCATTTATCCTAGAGCCTAAAATTAAGGATGATATGGTTGTAGGACTTATTCCATTGGTGAAAGAAGGCGAATATATTCTGAATGTTAAACAAATTGGGGCGGGTATGAAATTTGTAATTTCGTATGTAATACGTTTAGTTTTCTTATTATTTACAAAAGCGCAAACTAATGTGCAGATTTTAGATGAACAAGGAACAAACCTATCTCCCGATAAATTCAATATTTTATTAGACTTTATTCGCGATATTCAAAAGTCTATTCCTTATCAAGCTATATGGATTACCCATGTTGAAGCGTCATTTGATGATGAAATAGTGCTAATTAGACGTGGAGGATATACCTGTATTGCTTAAATATTACCGAACAGGAATATTTTAATAAAAAGTATAGATATACACATGAATATTACCGAACGGGAACAAATATGGCCTAAATGTAATGGTGCTGGCAAAAGACTTATTCCGCATGAATTAGTTACTCCTATTTTTGAAGGAACTTGTATACACAAAGTAAAAGAACCTGGATTAAAATATGGTGCTTGGAATGAAAAGTATAAAGGATGGGAAATCAAATACTTTACTACACACCTAACTAGCATTGAACCTTGTACCTGTAATGTGGTATACTTAGAAAAATGACTACTGAAGCAGAATTTTTAGAAGTTATTACAAAGGGGTATCTTTTAAGAATACTACAAAAATGTAAAGTATATGTAGATAGGGAAGCTTTAACCTGTCCTAATGCATATATTACATTTGATAAACAGTCACAATGGGTAAAAGATACTCTTAATTTAAAACAGGAATTAGATAAAATATTAGATGGCATCAAAACAACCAAAGACGGTTAAAAATCCACCCGGAAAGCGGGCGGTATTACCCGTAAAACAGGTGAAAAAGCGTAAGGTTAGTTTTTCTGGTGCGCGTGTTAAAGGTGCTAATTTTGAAAAAGAAGTAGTACAAATATTTGAAGAAAACGGAATTCCTTCCCAACGTGTAATAGGAAGTGGTGCTTTTAGCAATGCTTCTTCTGATATTAAAATTGGAGTAGATTTAGATGAAGAAGGAAATTACCTTCCAGCAGATGAAGGACGTAATTGGTTTAGAATAGAAGCTAAAAACCATGCCAATACTCCAGAATGGGTATTTGAATCATTATCTAGAATTGGTCCTGAAGCATTTTGGAAGCATTTAGAACAAGATGTTTGCTCAAAAGCAGTAATGTTACGTCGTGCAAAAGTTCCTAATGGCGCTGTTAAAGATAAAGATTATGGAAAATATGTAGGAGTGTTTATGAATATTACAGATTTTATAAAGATGGTGAAACTTGCTTATAGATAAATATACATATAAAGATGCTTTTTTTGATATTTTATTAACTGATAAATTTCCAAAAGAACGTCAAGAAATGCTTGATTTAGTAAGTAATTGTAAGGTTTATAAATTTGCCGTAGGGGAACCTTTGTATGAAGAAACTATAAAGTGTAATAGAGATTTTTATAATGACTGCACCTAACGGATATAAACTAGCTAAAGAAAAATATTTATCTTATAGTTTACAAGATGATATACCACCATCTTTTTCTAATTTAGCAGATGAATTTGGAATAGATGAACAGATTCTTGCTAAACATGCGCTAGAAGATGGATGGTTACAATTACGTAGAATCAGACAACAAGAATTTCAGAAGCAGCTTTTGAAGTTTGATTCCCGCAATTTAAGTAAACAAGCTAAAGATTTATCTACAATTAGAATTAATCTATTTAATAATGAAATAGAACTTGTACAAACACAGTTCGCTAAACTTGTTAAATATATTGATGATATGATTGATAATGGTGATCTTGGACCTAAAGAAGCATTATCTTATTTAAAAATGATTATGGAGAAATCTTCTGAGATTCAAAATATTATTGATCGTAAACATGCTTCTATTAAGGAAGAGGGTGCTGTAGACTTTAGTTCACTGTTACAAGAAATGGGCACTAAACAAAAACTAATTGAGATTTTGAAAGATGAAGATGATCCTTATAAAAATGAACGGGAATTAATTTTTGCACAAGAGGAATAGTAATTAGTAACATAATCCTATCACCAGATAAGCAAATACTTCAAGCAGTTAAAAAAGAGCAAGAACAGCTTTTAATAGAATCTGCTTGGGAAAATTCTGCGTTTATGGGTAGAGAGCAAAAAGATGCTTATATTCATAAACTACGTCAGGGAATTTTATTGGGGGATGCTCCAAAGACGAAGGGAGAGCTATGGCATTGCATTAAATCAGTATTTGGAATTTCAATACCTTATGCCACAACACTAGAACCTACAGACGAACATCCTTGGTGTTCACCTTTAGATTGGATGTGGAACGTGTTTTCGGGTAAATGGGAATATAGTTTAGCATATGCGAATCGTGCTAGTGGCAAAACCTATTATATGGCAATGTTAGATTTTCTATTTGCTACATATAATCCAAGATTAGAAATTGTTCATTGTGGCGGGGTAAAAGTACAGGCACAAGTTACGCAAAAATATTTAGCACAGTTTTCAACTGATTCTATTATTGGCGCTGTTTTAGATAAAAAAAATGTAACTAAGCTTCGTGCTGAATGGATGAATAATTCTACATGGCAGATTATCACAGGACGATACGCCTCCATAAGTGGTCAGCATCCACATGTACTTTCATTAGATGAAATTATGTTATGGGATAGTATAGAATCCTTACAACAAAGTTTTAAAGTACCTATTCCTTATAATAATAGGCCGGGACAATTATTTGCAGCAAGTACAAATCAAAGATCATTTGGTTGTATGGCGTGGTTATTAGATAATGCTAAAGAAAGAGGATTCCATGTAGCAAAATGGAATGCGCTAGATTCTATGCAACCATGTAAAACTTGTGTAGCATTAGATGAACATCCTAACGGTTCAGATAAAGATAGAGAAAAATCTTGTTTATTGTGGTCTGTTTGTCATGGAAAACGTGGAATAAAATCACGCGGATGGCAGAGTCGTGAGGAAGTGATAAAGGACGTGGTAAAACTAGGAGGAATTGATTCTAACGAAGTAAGAACCCAAATCCTATGCGAACGTCCATCAACGACCGGAACAGTTCTAAATAATTTTGTACACGAATATAAATTTGTAGGAGGTAATTATTGTAATGTAACCTATGATTCAGAACATACACTTCCTTTTTATGTAGGATATGATCCTAGTGCTGGAAAAATTTCTGTATTACAATTTTGGCATGTATGGCGTGGACAAAGTTTTATGTTTGATGAATTAATTCAAGATGATTGCCCTGATGCTACATCCGCTAAAGTTAAATTTTATGAATATTGTAAAGAAAAAAAATATGCTGATCCTCTAGCTGTAATTGTTGATCCTCGCCGTACCGATGCTATATATCAATGGAGACAAGGAACCGCAGAAGGTGAAGGAATTAATCATAGTTATAATGCTATAGCACCAAATATTGATGAAACATCGGGGGGGCAGGTAATTACAGAAGGACTACTAGAATTGAGAACTAGCATTTGTAATGGGGCTAATCAGAAAAATGTATTTATTAATCCCGATAGTTGTCCTAGAACAGTGTATGCTGTAAAACAACACCACTATCCCACAGATAACGCAAACAATATTATTAGTACAAATCCAGCACCAGAATATAAAGATGAAATTGATGCTATGAGATATTTTATTAGATATGTAAACACAGTCCTATTTCCTAGAAGTGCCGGTATCATGCTTGGATAAATAGTATATGGCTATTGTAATATCAAAATACAGAAAACCTAGAAATTGCCCCAATAGAGGGATATATTTAATTAGATCATTGTGCAATAATAGATATTATATAGGATCATCTAACACTATCGCACAGAGAAGAGGTACACACTTAACGGCTTTAAGGGCGAATACACATAAAAATATTCATTTACAAAGAATATATAATAAATACGGGGAGGATAATTTAATATTTGAAATTATATTATATTGTGAAAAAGATTTTGGAATAGAAATGGAAGGAAAACTAATTCGTTTTTGTAAACAACAAGATAAAAATAATTGTATAAATATCTCTTTAGACCCGGTAAATCATACCGTATCTGAAGAGACGCGAAAGAAAATGAGTGATGCTCAAAAAGGAAAAAAGCGATCCCCAGAGGCGATAGAACGAATACGACAGACACAATTAAATAGGCCCCGCATTCAATAGAAACGCGAGAGAAATTGTCTGTTGCGTTAAAAGCAATTCCCCGCAACCCAAACTCTTTGGAGGCGTTGAGATTATCACAACAAAACTGTGCTAAACCATTTTTACTAGTAGACCCGGAAGGATGCATACATCAGGGAATAAATCTTAATAAATTTGCAGAAGAACATAATTTAATTCGTACAAACTTACGTAAAGTTATGGTAGGAGAACGAAAATCGTGTTGTGGTTGGACACGGTATATTCCAGAACCGGAAGAAAATATATTTATTTTATATACTTCTGAAATAACATGAAAATTACCGAAGCAAACAAATATTTAAAAAACAAAGCAAAACTCAAAGAAATAATCTTAACTCAAGTTATTGAGTCTTCCGCTATGGAAGGAGTCTACATCACGCGCGAACAGCTACTTGACACCACACGCAAGAGTAGGGTATACTCGGTAGAGTGCGTGGGTGAATAGCGTGTCTATCATGGCTTCCTACTCTAGCAGGTAACGTAGGCTAGAGCCCGTACATAATTTTTTCTAAGGAGGAAAAAATGAAAATTGTAATTAATGTTTGTTACGGAGGATTCTCCCTATCATGGGAAGCGGTTAAAAGATTAGCCGAATTGAATAATCGTGAATTCTACCTATTTGAATCAGAAGGGTTTAGTAAGGAAAGAGAGTATACACCCGTATCTGAAAACTATGATAAAAATAGTTGGACTTTAACTGCCTTTGATATTCCAAACCCTAATGAAGTAATTGGTGTATGGCCTGATAATGGAACTATTGAAGAAAAAAGGGCACATAATGCTCTTTATAATTCACATAGCTTTGATGTATGTCCAACTGATAGGACTGATCCACTACTAATTCAAGTTGTAGAGGAATTAGGTGATAAAGCTAATGGTAGTTGTGCTGAACTTAAAGTTATTGAAATTCCAGACGATGTAGATTATGAAATCGAAGAGTATAATGGTCAAGAATGGGTAGCTGAAAAGCACAGAACTTGGAGCTATTAAAATGAAATTTAGAATCACAGAAACTAGAACTATATATGACGAAAATTATGAACATATTCTTCCTCCTTGTAAAGAAGCAAAGAAAGAGGGATGTTGGGTATATGTAGATAGGCGTACATGTAAAACTCCAGAAGAATTTAACAAAAAGTTTGGTCCTAGAGAAATTTGGGAAGAAAAAGGCACCAATCATAGAATCATAGGTAAAAGTAAGGATCAAATGATTGCTAGAGATTTTATTTTAACTGAATCTGAAATTTATTATACGATTGAACTAAATACATTGGAAGAATTATTGAAGTTTAGCAATAATTATGGTAATTTAGTTTTTGGAAGTGGATATTTTAGTAATGAAGAAAATCCTCCTAATGCACATGAATATATGCCGTGGATTGAAATTTACAACGATTATAGGGAGTAATTAAAAATGAAAATTTACAATAGATTCGATTCAACAAAAGTAGTATTAGATTATCCTAGCGATAGTTTAGTTAGTGCTAATCTTTGCAATGCTGATCTTAACTATGCTAATCTTTACAATGCTGATCTTCGCTATGCTAATCTTTACAATGCTGATCTTAGCTATGCTTATCTTTACAATGCTGATCTTCGCAATGCTAATCTTTGCAATGCTGATCTTAGCTATGCTGATCTTTACAATGCTGATCTTAGCTATGCTAATCTTTACAATGCTGATCTTTACAATGCTGATCTTCACAATGCTAATCTTTACAATGCTGATCTTCACAATGTAAAACTAGACAATACTGTTATTAATTGGCAAAGCCATGATTTACTTGCTGAAATTCTTAGACAAAACGCTAAAGAAGAGGTAGAATTTGCTATGGCGGGGCATATTTTAATACGGCGAGATTTATGTTGGGATAAGCTATTTTTATCAACATGGATTACTCAAGATAATTTAGATTGGGCATTGAAAACTTTTTCTAAGTATATTATTGAAATTGATAGTCATCCTAAAATTCTTGATAAATATGTATAAGAACATGAATATTTTCATGATTATTTTAGCTGTATTAAATTTATGTGCAGCTATTGTAGAATTTAAGAAAGGACATATCGCAATGGGCGGTGTTTTTGTCTGCTATTCAGTGGCTACAATGCTGCTGTGCATAGTTGCAAGGAGCAAATAAATGTTTAATCAAGTCACACCAGAACAATTTCATAAAGCGATTACAGCAGCTAAACGTCTGCTTAAATATGGAGCAGCAGTACATATCTATTCACTAGAGGAATATGCTGAAATGCAACTTTATCTAACCATTGATAATTGTATTGGATATGCTTTAAAGAATGGTGATATAGTATCAGTTTTTAAGCATCCAATTACCAAAGTAAAAGCATCTGATCTAGTGTTACCCCACGCTATTGAAAATGGTGGTAATCACCTAGATTGCTTTGATTGTGGATTACCTGAGATTTATAAGAAATTTGGATTTAGAGAAGTTTCTAGATTTAAATGGGATGATAAATATGCGCCCGAAGATTGGAATAAAGAGACATTTACTAAATATAATAATGGAGAGCCTGATGTAGTCTTTATGTCGTATGCCCCACTATTTCAAGGAGAATAACTAATAGATACAATCATACCAAAACTTAACTTTAATATTACTAAAGATGCTTCTTTACCTGTTTACCATGAACAACAAAAGAATCATTTAATCTTTGAACATAATCTAAATTTTCAAAATAACTACTCTATTGATGGAATTCCGTCTAATAAATTTTACACTCTTTTACAAGAACTTTGTAACTCAGAAGATTATCAACATGTTTCAGGTAAGCCAGATACTACTAAGTATAAAGAAATAACTTCTGCTGAAACAGAAATTCTTTTATTTAGTAATTGTCGTAATCTTCTTATTGAAATTCGTTATGGATTAATTGGCGGCGATTATGCCTTTGATAATCTACCCGCTAGAATCTTCCTAGAATATTACTATAATAACGAGGCTACTAGAGAATCTATTATTGCTTTAAATAAACAATTAGATGAAATGGTTGAATATGAGGATGAATTACCAGAAAATACTATAGGACTCATTGTTCAAAGTAGATGTGGTAATATGATTAAGACTGTGTACGATCAATTAGAATGTCCTACATTAAATGATATTACTCTTAATTATCCTAATATGCAATCTAGTATAGAACATCTTATTAGTCTTAATGATGAAAATGTAAGAAAGATTATTCAACAAAAGGGCAGATTAATCATTTTTAATGGACCCGCAGGTACAGGTAAAACCTCAATGGTTAAATCAATCGGCTTACAGTGGAAAGAATGGGCCGATATGATCTACGTTTCTGATGTTGATGCATTGCTAGGTGATACTGAATATATGCAGATGTTTATTACCGAAGCTAGAGATATTTCTTTTGGTAAAGTAAATGTTTATATTCTAGAAGATGTTGATTCTTTTATTGATAAAGAATCAAAACTTACCGGAGGAAATGCTACTGCTAGACTCCTTAATGTATTAGATGGAATTTTAGGTAATAATCTTCCCGCTATTTTTATTCTTACCGCTAATGAAGAAGATGAATGTATACATGAAGCTTTTCTTAGAAAGGGAAGATGTTTGGAATTTTTATCTTTTTCTCCCTTTTCTCCTAGTCAAGCTAGAGATTGGCTTATACAACGGGGTATACTAGAGCCTGTATTGCCGAAGAAACCAGGGAAGGCCAAGGCAGGATTCGCCACAGCCGGTGACTCCGAAGTAGGAATTTATTCTTTGGCAGATTTATATTCAATTTTATTTACACATGAATCAACTAAGTAAACTATTCGATGAACAAATTGCAAGAAAACCAGACAAATATCCGTGGACTAGAGATTTTATTGATGCCATGTGGAAAGGACATTGGACACCTAATGAATTTTCCTTTGTAAGTGATATTCACGATTTTAAAGTAAATCTAACCGCACAAGAACAGGAAATAATTAAAAAGACTATTTCCACCATATCACAAGTAGAAGTGGCTGTAAAGCGATTCTGGAGCCAATTAGGGGATAATCTGCCGCATCCAAGTATTACTGATCTAGGATTTGTAATGGCACATGTAGAAGTTATTCATAATTGTGCATATGAAAAGCTATTACATGTGCTTGGATTGGAGGATATTTTTGAAGAAAACCTTAAAATAGATGTATTACAGAATCGTGTTAAATATCTCCATAAACATACACACAAATACTACAAAGATTCAAAGAAACAATATATATATGCTTTAATTTTATTTACAGTTTTTGTAGAGAATATTTCTTTATTTTCACAATTTTATATTGTGAATTGGTTTGCTAGATATAAAAATGTACTAAAAGATACTGCACAACAAATTAGATATACGGCTAGTGAAGAACTTTTGCATTTCTTAGCAGGAGCAAAAATAGTAAATACTTTACGTATTGAATATCCTGAACTATTCGATGAAGAATTAGAAGAAAAAATTTATCAAGAAGTTAGAGAAGCATTTAAAAGTGAATCTAAAATTATTGATTGGATTATCGGAGAATACGAATTTAAAGGATTAAATGATATTACTCTAAAAGAATTTCTAAAACATAGGTTTAATGATTCTCTTAGACAAATAGGGTTTAAACCACAATTTGAGATAGATATAGAAATTATGCAAGATACAGAATGGTTTAATGATGAAACATTAAGCAATATTAATACAGACTTCTTTTACACCAGACCAACAGGATATACAAAGGGGTTAGAATTTAATGAGGATGAGATTTTTTAATGGCTTATGAATGGCTGAATGATGATTCAAGAACCTTTCTTTCAAGAGGATACATTGATCCAAACATTACTGCTGAAGAAAGAATTGAAGAAATAGCTAATACTGCACAAAAATATCTAAACATTGATGGATTTGCAGATACCTTTATTGATTATATGTCTCGTGGGTGGTATTCTCTTGCATCCCCAATTTGGTCTAATTTTGGGAAAGAAAGAGCATTACCTATTTCTTGTAATTGTAGTTATATTGAAGATAACATTGCCGGTATTTTATCTTCATTATCTGAGATTGCAATGATGACAAAATGCGGAGCAGGTACAGCCGCTTACTTTGGAGATATTAGACCTAGAGGTACAGAAATTTCAGCAGGAGGAACTACTAATGGTGCTGTTCACTTTATGCAGATGTTTGAAAGTGTAATAGAAACTATTAGCCAATCAAATATTAGACGTGGTTCTTTTGCAGCATATTATCCTGTAGAGGGTGGAGATATTCTTGAATTTCTTGATATTAAAGAAGAAGGAAATGCAATCCAAAACATCTCTATCGGAGTAACCATTACTGATAAATGGATGGAAGAAATGGAGGCAGGAGATAAAGCAAAGCGTAAAATTTGGATGCGAATTATAAAGAAGCGTTTTGAATCAGGTTATCCATATATTTTCTGGACTGATACCGTAAATAAAAATGCTCCACAAGTTTATAAAGATAAAGGATTAAGGATTCATAGTTCAAATTTATGTGCTGAGGTTGCCATATCTACTGATAAAGAAGAATCATTTGTTTGTGATCTATCTTCTATGAACCTACTGCATTACGATGATTGGAAAGATACTAATGCAGTTGAAATTTTAACGTATTTTCTAGATGCTGTAATGACGGAATATATTGAAAAAACTGAATCTATTCCCTATATGGAAAAAGCTAGACGATTTGCAATTAATCAAAGAGCTATAGGTATTGGTGGGTTAGGATGGCATTCGTATTTACAATCAAAAATGATTCCATTTGAATCAATGGAAGCTAAACTTTTAAATACACAAATTTGGAAATTAATTGATAACAAAACTCTAGAAGCATCAAAGGAAATGGCTGTACGATATGGGGAACCACCACTATTAGAGGGTTATGGAGAGCGTAATGTAACTCGTATAGCTATAGCACCTACTACTTCTTCATCCTTTATTCTTGGACAAGTTTCCCCCAGTATTGAGCCATTAAATTCAAATTACTTTGTTAAGGAATTAGCTAAAGGTAGGTTTACTTATAAAAATCCTTACTTGAAAGAAATTCTTAAAACATATAAGAAAGATAATGCTGAAACTTGGAAAGATATTAGCGGACATGGCGGTTCTGTGCAACATTTAGAGTTTCTTTCTGATTTAGAAAAACAAGTATTTAAAACATTCGGCGAAATTTCACAAAAAGAAATAATTATTCAAGCAGCAGCAAGACAAAGATATATAGATCAAAGTCAAAGTATTAACTTAATGATAGGAGCAGATGCTAAACCAAAAGAGGTAAATGAACTGATGTTATTTGCATGGAAACAAGGAATTAAAACATTGTATTATCAACGTGGAGCAAATCCAGCACAGGAACTTTCACGCTCAATTTTAAACTGTGTGAGTTGTGAGGCGTAAAATTATGAATAAATATAAATATCAAAAACTTATCAAAGTTGATGCAAGTGTATATAAATTACTTACAGATGAAAATAAAGATGTAGATGATCTTGAAATACTAACAGATAATAGGGGATTTTATTTAGAAGAGTCTAAAGTAAAGTGGATAACCTCATTAGGATTATCTCTAGATAAAGAATATAAAATTCCTGTACAGAATAAAGGAACTGTTGTAGGTAAAATTTGTGGTGCATATTGGCATGGCCGAAGGTTTGTACTATTTCAGCCAAATGATAAAGAAGCTAATAGAATTTATATAGATGAATATAGTATTAAATATATTATAGAGGTAAATCCAGAATGATTACAAATGAACAATTAGATAAAATTTTAGAAGATTGGGATAATTGTGGTGGTACAATTCCAGTTTCTACTATTCGTGATATTTTCGTAAATTTACGTAATAGAATCCGTGATTTAGAACAGCATCAACTATCGGGTTGGGAAGTGCGAAAGATGATTGATCGTGGACCTACTAAATATGGTGCTTCAATAACAACAGCAAAATCAAACTTTCTTGCAGAAGAAATTGATTGGAGCATAACAACGGGAAAATCAAGCATAGAAGATAGAGAGGATTATGTATGAAACAAAAAATAGTTGATCTTTTTAGGATACGTTTAGACAAAGATGCATTATTTATATGGTATGTAGGAAATATTCGTTTCGGGGCATTTCCAACTATTAAGGAAAATGATGGTTTTTATTTTCGTATAGAAATTTATCAAGGTAATTTACCTATTTTTACTCATTTTAATACATGCGATTTTGATACCGAAAAAGAATGTATCAAAGATTTAGAAACTATAATTAAAGATTTTGGTGTAGGAGATACTTTAGAGGACTTATTATATGTCTAAAATAAGAAAATCAACTAGAGTAGAACCTCTTCCTTCTAGGGAAGAAGATGTTATTAAACAGGAGAAACGAAAATTGCAAAATGCCCGTGCAGATGGATGGAATACGTTTACTGTAAAAAAGGAATCTAACAAAAATCCTTTTGAGTTAAATACACCTGAATATAAAGCTTTTGATGATGGTTATAAATCAGCACAAGCAACTTACGGCGGTATTCGTAACTCGATGCTAGTTACTAAGTATGATGGTGAAGTCGTGGCTAAAACGCAAGAGGAATTTAATAGACATATTCCACAAGAAAAGAGGAAGTGTGGAAGGCCGCCAGGGAGCAAAAACAAGGTGAAGAAATGACTATTAAAAAGATTTTACTTGATGTAGATCATGTCTTACTCGATTGGTGCGGTCACGCCTTATCTACATTTAGAGCAAAACAAGGAAAATTTGTTACTAAAACAGATTTAAAAATATTACATAATAGTGGTGGAAAAGGCCCTGATGCTGTAGCTTTATTTGGAGATAGAAACACACTAAATAAGCATATAGAAGATATGGGGGTAGAATTTTGGAGTACCATACCTAAATTACCCTGGGCAGACTCTTTAGTTAAAAATCTAAAAGATTATGCACTAACTAATGAATTTACATTAGCATTTGTAACAAGTCCTTCGTATTGGTGTAGTGCGGCTTCACCTAGAATGGAATACTTACAACGTGAATGGCCCAAAGTTCCCATTGTAATTACAGAAGAAAAGCATCTTTTAGCGTCAAATAGATCAATTTTAATTGATGATAGTAATAATAATTGTGATAAATTTGTAGCTGCTGGAGGAAATTGTATACGAATTAAAAATAATTATCTTTATCCTGTAGTGGTAGAGGATGTTTTAAAAATAATTAAAAATATTAGAGAATCTTGGTATATAGAAATATGATAGCAAAAATTATACTAATCATCTTAGCTTTACAAGCACAAATTCTACATAAACAACATATTCATCATGGATATAAGGCTAAATTTATTGTAACTGGATATAGTCCTGATCCTCGCGATAATGGGGGAATATCTCAATCTTATTTTGGTAGAAAATTACATCACGGTACAATCGCGGTTGATCCTAAAGTAATTCCTTTTGGCAGTAAAATTTACGTTAAAGGCTATGGATATGGGTGGGCGGCAGATGTTGGGGGTGCCATTCGGGGTAAACATATTGATGTATGCTTACCTTCTAGACATGATGCTAGTAGATGGGGACTTAGACACATGACAATTTACATCATACCTAAAGTTAAATTTTAGGGTACAATTACACAATGAATAAAATCTTAATCACGCTCTTATTCCTATTAACTGTTTTTACAGCAAACGCTCAACATTATCATATTCAAGAAGATCAAAAATCTGTTACCAAAATTTATATTTTGCACTCCGATCCTGAGCTAATTATTCGACTACTAGCAGGTATTCAGTGGAGCTATAGGCCAGAATATAGCACCATCACCAATAACATCTATAGGCAATTTGGCGGTTGGGGCGGTGGGCGTCGTTAGGGACTCCTATTAACTAAACACCCAAAAAACTAAATCGGGGGCGGTCAATGTCAAAAAGAAAAAAGAAAACCCAAAAAGCTAAACCAATTGCCCCCGAACCGATCCCCTTTGGACGTTATCATAGCGATTTGTTAAAATACAATTCCAAAGAAGCAAGAAAGATTGCGAAACAGGAGGGGTTACAGGAGTTGCTGGAGTTAGCACAGGAGTAACAATATACATTTTATTATTTCCTTTAATTGCTATTCCAGAATGAATTCCGTATTCTTCCCTTAGTTCAGTTAGTTTAGTTAAAACGGCTCTGGTTTTGCTCTTATTCCAGCCTACTATATCAGTAAAATAAAGCCCTAATTCATATCCTTCATTCATCCAAAGTTCGGGTTGATTAGTAGAATAGTCTTCACTCATAATATATGGTAAGTGAAGTAAAATAATAGAATCTGTAGATAAAAACTTTACGTGTCTATCCCCTAGTGCCCATAGACCTGCTGCACTAAATGCCTTGTCTACGATGATCCTGATACCGTTAGCCTTGGTATATAGCCCTAAATCTAGTCCCGTCTGGTAGACTCCCCCTGGAGAGGTTATGGTTATCTCCAGTTTACGCTTATTTAGTTCATGTAATTTTATAAGTGAGTTTAAATCTAGTGGTTCAACTATGCCCGCATATAAATATTTGTGTGAAGTGATTTTTGTAAAAGTACCACAAATTCCATTACAAAAAAGCGCCGAAAACATGACGAGTAGTAATAGAATTTTCTTCATTTCAGTATTATGAAATAAAGATTTAAATTATGAAAAAGAAATTATAAAGTTTAGATTATCTGTGCTGTGCGTAAAGGATATTAAGTTGAAGGTTTTCTGCTTTAACATAAGGTTAATAATATCTCCGCTTACACTGTACAAAATACCATATTGATCTAATTTACTTGTAATTTGTTTTATAGCAGTGGAAAGGAAAGCAAATTTAACAGGTAATCTCAATACATAAATCTGATCTATATGAATATAGTTATTTATATCTAGGTTTATTTGTACGGAAATACCTTTAACTTTAGTTGTGATTCGTACTAAATATGTATTAGTAGGAGAATAATTTAAACCATAATTACTAGCTAAAGATATTAGCTCGCTATCTTCCAATATGACTTGCATTAGGCAGTAAGGTTTATTTGGATTTTAACGGCTTCTAGAGGCGCTGTCATGGCTTTAGTGATATTTAATGTGCCAATAATAGTAAGGCCCTCTAAATCGGCTTGTAGACCCTTAAAATCGATACCTGTTAAAGTTCCAATGGCATCTAGTGCAGGAATTAGTTCTGTATTTGAAACTGTAATAATCATTTATTGATTATACCCAACAAATTTTTGGATTTACTATAATATTCCAGTCTACATCAAAGCTATTAAATGAACCTGATTCTTTTTGAATAATATCAGCATGAGGTAATGCTTCATGATATTTTTGAAATCCTGTGCTCTGTGATAAGAATAAACTATGACTATATCCATTATTCTTTAGATAAAGTCCTAGTAATCCATTACCATAACTCCCCATTAAGAATCCATGTGGTTTAATAATATCATGTACTCTTATAAAATAAGGTAATACTGCGTCTAAATCACTATCATAATCTGCACAAAAATGTTCAATACTTTCTTGTGGTTGTTTAATTAATTCTGCATACTGAATAAATCTTTCAGCGTCTATAGCAGCTTGATCTACAGTAAAATATGAATCTTGAATTGCATTGCCTTTTTCATAAATTCCATAAATATGAACACCAACTGATTTAATGCCTTCAATTTCAATTTCTGGTGATCTATCGGTGCGACTATACAGACCTACAGTAGTAATGCCATAATTTACTAATTGGTGTACATGATCGGTTAATACGTCCGCTGTGTCAAATGCGGTATAAGGCATAAACCAATTATAGCATAAATTTAATGAAAATTTTGACACAAAAAAAGAGCCTAAGTGATTAGCTTAGACTCTGGATGAAGTTAAATTAATTTTTCTTTTAATTTTACATAATCAGGATTAAATCTTACATAAGAACCATCTACAAATACTTCAGTTTCACCTTTATCTAGAGCATCTAAAATAGATTGATTAAGCACTTTTTTATATTTAGAAAAAGGTAATTTAGAAGTTCTTCGCTGCTTTAAATCCTCTAGGTATTTAGGCCAATTTTTTTGAAAATGTAAATCAAATTCTTTCTTTTCTTTCTTTTTCTTGCGAATATCCGATAATTCTTTTCGTTTTGCAAATAAGTATTCAATATATCTTGCTTTTGACATTATGATACAGTATTGATAACCTGCTTGAACAAAATTTCCACGTTTATCTAATCTTACACCATCCCAACGTTCTGCAAACCTTCCATCAGAACAAGTATCAGCCGTTACTAAATATCCAGCACGTTTATAAAAAGAATTTTCTTCAAAACAAACAAAATATTTATAATCAAATTCTATATTTTTACAAATTTCTTGCAATTCATCATAAGCTTTCTTTTCCTTTTCTTCTGATGCTTGCCAGAAATAATTATCATCAGGAATTTTACCAATTCTAGATAATTGTGAATTTCGTTCTCTATTTATAATAGATGCTAGAAATATAGCTTCTCGTTTCAACTCTTCTTGGTTCAATTTAACTCCTTCTTTCCTTTTCATAAGTTTTTAAATCCACATTATCTAAATCAAGACGTACTATTTCACCTTGATAATTAGAATAATATACACGACGAATTTGTGCTTTAATTAATCCTTTCAAACATGCTGAACAGGGTTGGGCACTTACCAATTTTCCTTTTCGATCAACACGTACAACTAATACACTTGCTTGTTTTAATACCTCTCTTTCTACTCCATGAATTGCATTTAGCTCCGCATGTCTAGTAGGAATATATAAGAATAAATTCTTTCTATATCCTAAGTATTGTGAAGTATTGCAAGCAGTTTTAATAATTGTAGAACCAGAATAAACCACACAGCCTACAGTAAATTCATGTTTTGAATCTAGTGCAGTTTTTATAGCAGTTTTAATTATACGTGATGAAGGCAAATCATACCCGCCTTACTACAATATATTTAAAACCTTTATCCATAGTATAGGATACAAATTTAGGTTCTTGAACACTACATTGTGGTGGATTTACTGTAATAAAAAATCCATTTTCTGATACTTTACAGATGTATGGTGTAATATCCTCCCATGTAAAATGTCCTAAATATGGTGCCTCAAATTCATGATCGGGAACATCATAATATCCCATAATCGTATCTCCGGGCAAAAGCTGTGAATAATTCACTAACATTGCTTTCAATTTTTTACTTTTCATTAATATCCTTCTAATGTGTAATTTTCTCTATCTTAGCTAATGCAAATGCTGATGCTAAGAATACCAAATGTAATAATACTCTCTTTCCAATTAAACTCCACGGTAATGTTTCAGCATCCATAAAGTTTCCTGCTAGTCCTAATACACTTACTCCAACAATAACTCCAGAGAATTTGATTTTTAATGCACCAAATTTCATTTCTGTAAGCCATGAAGGTATACGTTTGTTGACTATTCTTTCCGAAACAAAAGAAGTATAGGAACCGATTATTACTAATACTAATAGCATTGCTACCATAGTAGAATCAAGTAAACTTAACACTTCCATCATTAGCTTTTCACTGTTTAATTGCATAAATGTAGTAAGTAAAGTGTAAACACTTGTTAAAAACTTAATACAATATAAAATTAAACATGCTATTAAACCTAAATAGAATGGTAATAGTAAAAGTCTAACTCCTAATATTACCAATTCTGTTATGTCTTGTTTTTCATTATCCAATTAATTCCTCCAATAATGTTTATATCTAAAATCTTATACAGGTTCGATATATGCCGAGTTTACCTTATTCACGTGGTTCGATGCCAGGACCGTAAACCTAGTAGTTTTACCAGTAGACTTACATGTAACAGATATGCAACGCGCGAGCAATAATTAGGGCCATCTAGATAGGCTTAACGCAACCTACTTGCACTAGGGTAGAACTAGTATATTTACCAGGTCTAATCTCGGCATCCATCGGAACCTGGCGGGTAGACTAGGCTATTCGCGCAAGCTAGAAACGATAATCGAATTAGTAATTATTTATTAGTTTGATTAAAACAGGGGGAAGTTAAACTGAAAATTAGACTCATCGGAGATATTCATGGAGATTTATATGCTTTACAGTCTGCATATAAATCCCTACCCGAAGATTCAAAACTTATTCAAATTGGCGATTTTGGATTTTCTGATACTTATCTAAATTTAATCCAATTTGATTCAAATAAACTGCAAATTCTTCCCGGTAACCATGATGATGTTCTAACGTTAAAGAATAAATATTCAGAATTTTTTCTTGGTGATTTTGGAACGCTTAGTTCTTCTACAATGTTTGTTCGTGGTGCTTATTCAATAGATAAGGCACATCGTACAGAAGGATTATCTTGGTGGAAAGAAGAAGAACTAAACTATAAAGAAACTGAAGAGTTTTTATCATTGTATGAGGTTGTAAAGCCTGAAATAGTAATTTCACACGATGGACCTATTAATGCTATGACGGCTATGTACGGATATAGCAATACGCTTAAATCATGGACCAGTAGTTTTCTTTATGAAGCCTATAAAATCTATGCACCTAAACAATGGTATTTTGGACACCACCACCAGAAATGGGAAAAGAAGGTTGGTGCAACAAATTTTCGTTGTTTAAATATTGACGAGTATCTCGATATAGAGATTTAGGAGGAAAATTAAAATGAAATTTGAAATGATTCAAGAAGATATTGATAATGCAACGGTAACTAGAGTTAATTGTCCGATTAGTCGTGCAATTCGCCGTACTTTGGGTGTTGCTTACACTGATCAACCACACGAAAGATATTCAAATGATTATTACAGATATTTAAATGATTATTACGGCGTGGTTACTTCTTACGTGAATGGAATTCTAGTTACTAAATTAAAAAAGAACTTTCCACTTTCTAAGAAGTGTCATGCTTTTATGAAAAAGTTTGATAACGCTGATGCAATCGAGCGATCAACGATTAAACCAATTTCGTTTACTTTGCGTGGAGGAAAATAATGACGGTAAATAAACTGATTGAAGTTCTTAACAAGGTAGAGGATAAAAATCTTCCTATTACACTTGTAACACTAGAAGGTGATCTTGTTATGGATTATACAATTGAAATGGTAGCAAAATCTATCGGAACAATTTCTAACTATGAGGAAATTATTCTTACCCCAATTTCAAACCGTTGGGCTTTTCCTTTACAAGATTTAGAGATTATTTGGGAGGAAGATTGATGAATAAAAACGATGTTCCCGTTCACATTTTGAATGAAGCTTATGCTTTAGCTTCTAGTACCCTTAAAGCAGTTGTTATCTATAAATATCCGACTAAATCTGGATTTGATTTTAACGAGATTGATCTTTTCATTAAGGAAATTCCTGGAAATATGGATGAAGTGATTATTGTTTCTCCCCCAGAAGTTAGTGATCTGATTAAGTCGGGAGTTTTGTCTTACATTAACGGAGGAAATTAAAAATGAAAATTTACAATAAACTCGATTCAACAAAAGTAATATTAGATTATCCTAGCGATAGTTTAGTTAGTGCTAATCTTAGCAATGCTAATCTTTACAAGGCTAATCTTTACAAGGCTGATCTTCGCTATGCTAATCTTTACAATGCTGATCTTAGCTATGCTTATCTTTACAATGCTGATCTTCGCAATGCTAATCTTTGCAATGCTGATCTTAGCTATGCTGATCTTTACAATGCTGATCTTCGCAATGCTAATCTTCACAATGCTAATCTTCACAATGCTGATCTTCGCAATGCTGATCTTAGCTATGCTGATCTTAACTATGCTAATCTTCGCAATGCTGATCTTCGCAATGCTGATCTTCGCAATGCTGATCTTCACAATGCAAAACTAGACAATACTGTTATTAATTGGCAAAGCCATGATTTACTTGCTGAAATTCTTAGACAAAACGCTGTTAATGATAATGATTTTGCTTTATCAGGATATATTTTACAAAGGAGAGATTTATGCTGGGAAGGTTTTGTACAATCAACGCCATGTACTGTTAAAGATAGATTGAGGGCGTTCAAAACACTAGCTAAATACATTACTGAAAACGATAATCATCCTGAAATTTTGGATCAATACAGGAGTGATGTATAATGCAAATAACGCGAGAACAGTTTAAGAATATCTTGAATGGTATTGTAATGGAAATTAGGAGAAATAATGAGTCAAACACAATTAATTAATATTCTTGACAATGAATCACAAGAAGAATTCGATCTTGCTAATTATCTAAATATTGATGTAGATGATAATGAGTTAGATTTTCTTGAAACGTTTAGTTTGGTACCGGTGAGGTTTTAATGGGACACTTAATTCAAAATGTAATCTTTAACGGATATGATGGGAAGTTTTATCAATCTATATCAGTACATGATTTTGTTATTTTTCCGCATATTCGCCGTGTAATCGAATATATAATCGAAACTTTTCATCAGGAGGAAAATAATAATGGCTAAAAATAATCGACGTAAACGAACTGAAAACTTTCTTCAAGCAAGGATTAAACAATTTGAACTTGCCTCGAAGATCTCTCGTAATGGTGGTCGGGAATATACAAAACCCGGCTCAGAAAATTCTCGAAAAGGATAATTAATAATGAAAAAAAGTAGCTTTTGAAACTTTGTTAGGTAAGACTCTTGTTAAAATTGAGCAAAATAATAAAGATGCGTTTGATGACCATCTTGATTTTTTCACTTCAAATGATGACCATCTTGATTTTTTTACTTCAAATGATGAATGTTTTAGAATGTATCACAAACAAATTTGTTGTGAAAGTGTTTATATTGAAGATATTTGCAGTGATTTAGATGATCTTCTTAATTCTCCACTTACTATGGCAGAAGAAATTACAAATGCTGATGATAAAGCATTGGATAAATATGCTGATTCATTTACGTGGACATATTATAAACTAGCAACTGTAAAGGGATATGTAACTATTCGTTGGTATGGTACTTCTAATGGTTATTATTCAGAAAGTGTAGACTTTGTAGAGGTTAGTTAATAATGACTTTTACTGTAACTAAAGAAGATATTTGTAATAGAATTGCAGGTAGCCGTCAATCTTGTCCTGTTGCTTTAGCACTTAAACGAAAATTTAAGCATCAAAATATAGAAGTTTGATCTAAGACTATATTTGTGTATAATTTGCAGATTAATATTAAATCTAAGAAATTACGACAATTCATCGCTGATGTTGATAATAATCAACACCCTGACCCACAACGCTTTTCTATTAAAGCACTTGATAAACTAATAAACGAGGTAAGTTAACAAAATGGCCCATGAGCTTGATATCGCTTCCAATGGCATCGCACGAATGATGCATAACAATGAAACTATTAAAAGAGTATGGCACGATTTAGGAGTTCCGGTACACGGAGCTAAAACAACTAAAGAAGCTATTATTCGAGCAAATATGGATATTCCTATCGAAAAGCGTAGTATTTATCATGCTACTTCTACTTTCGACGCACAAGGTAAAGAAATTCTTACATATCATCCAATTGATAATAATTTCGCACTTGTTCGCGTTGATAATGATGCAGTATTTAATATTGTAAGTAGTGAATATACTATATTCTCAAATCTAGAATGCTTTTCATTTATGGATGAATTACTTGGTAAGGATAAACTAACTGTTGAAACATGTGGTTCATTATATGGAGGAAAGAAGATTTGGATTCAATGTGTATTTCCTGATAATATCGAAGTGGTTAATACTGATATTATTAAGAAGTATCTAACATTGGTTAGTTCGCATGATTCTACCACTCCTGTTAAGATTGTATTAGGTACGCAAAGAATTGTGTGCGCCAATACTTTGACAACTTCGCTACAAAATGACCAAGTTAAAATGAAGATTAAGCATAAAGTAAGATTGGAAGATAATCTATTCAAGGTTAAGGATTCAATTGGAATTATCCAAGAAGCTTATACTGCTTTTGCTGATAATCTTCGTAATCTTGTATCTGTGCATTTAACACAAGGAATGATTGATAATATTGGACTTGCTCTATTTCCCCTAATTGGTGAAAAGGAAGATTCTAAGGGTAAGACTCAACAAGTCAATTCATTTAATCGTGTATTGCATTATTACGAGAATGGATTAGGACAAAATATTCCTGGTGTACGTGGAACTGCTTACGCGTTATTGAATGGATATACTGAATTTTCTGATACTGAAAAGATGATGAATAGTAATAAGGTAAATCTAATGGATAGTAAGTGGGAATCTGCACTTATTGGTAGAGAAGCACAACAAAAACAAGAAGCAATGCAAACGATTAGTCGCGTTGTATTAATGTAAGGAGAATAAAATATGTTAACTGAAGTATTTGTAGTATCAGAAGGATACTCTTGTGGTTTTGATGAAGATTTTTATCCTATTATGGCTTTTAAAACAGAAGAAAGTGCTAAATCTTTTGTATTAGAAAAAGAAAATAGTTTAGATAAACCGATGTTTGATGGATTAGTGCCTTATCAATATTTTTATGATCGGGTTAGTTTAAGAGAATAAAAATGGTAATTGGAAATAGAGTATCGATACATGAAGATTATTCAGGTTGGGAATGGGAAGGCACAATTGTTCAAGTATGTGATAATACATATGGAATAGTAGATTCGGCTGGACTTGCTTTTTTCGTTCCGCATAATTTAGTTTCTATTATTGGGGAGAATATAATATGTATTATATAGAAACTTATCTTCATAGTGACAATAATTGGCATAACCCACAATATCATCAAAATAGTTTTAAAACTATTTGTGAAGCAGAATTACATTTACGCAGAGTATTAGCAAATCCTCGGCAAGATTTAAAATATTATAGAATCGTTACCGATAAAGTAGTTAATAAAACTGAATATCTTTGGGTAGATAGTGAACATTTGCGGGATGATGATATTATTTACGGTTATACAATGCCCTCAGTAGGAATATTTATACCAATGAATAGTACAGGTTGGGTGCATTTAACCGAAGATGGAAGTGCTACAGAAGATAAAGACGGAACATATTTATGGTGTATTTGTCGTGAATCAATCACAACTGAAAAGAAAGTTGTAATGACCTTTTAGGAGAATAATTAAAATGAAAAAGAAACTAACACAAGAAGAACTTAATACACAATTCGATGCTATGACTCCCGCACAAAAGAGAATATCTATTGCTAAAGATGTTTTAGCGGATTTGGACGCAGAAGAAAAATTTCGTAAACTTAATATCGTAACTGGGATATATTGTAAACCCAATTATACAGATTTGGTGGATAAGGAAATTGATTATGATAGTGTATTAGATGTACAAAGCGTATTAAAGTCTGTTACTACTTGTAGTGTATGTGCTAAAGGTGCATTATTTACTTGTAAGGTATTGAAGTATGATAGATTTAATTCCGCTCTTAATTATAATTATGAATATGAAGACAGTGATATGTTTAACGCATTAGAAGATTGTTTTGATAAAGAACAGCTTAATCTAATTGAGAATGCTTTTGAACAGTCTGAGGTTAATGAATGGTATTGTGATGATAACGATGATCTTTACTATGAAGAAAGGTTAATTGCTACCTGTATGTATCACGATGTTGATGCTCCTGAAGCCAGGTTGAGATTAATTATGAAGAATTTAATTGATAATGATGGTGAGTTTGTAATTCCTGATAGGTTAGAGGGTGATGCTTTAGAATTTGCTATTGAACATGATTGGATTAATCGTGAAGATGATGATGAAGACTAATATGCGCTATTCAAAACTTCCACTAACAGTTTCAAGCATGTTTAGAAGTGCTTATTACTGTAAAGATGATGAATCTCTTATTGTTCAATTTCCTAAAAATATACTCTATATTTACCATAATGTACCAAATCAATTAATGGAGGATTGGGTAGATTTTTGTGAAACTATTCCAAACGCATCTTCTGGTAAATGGTTTGATAAAGAGATTAAGAAAGGTGAATTTGAATATAATAAAATTGATGATTCAGAAAAAGATTGGTTTATGGAAACCTATAATATGGAAAAAGAATGAAAATTTACAATAGATTCGATTCAACAAAAGTAGTATTAGATTATCCTAGCGATAGTTTAGTTAGTGCTGATCTTTGCAATGCTGATCTTAGCAATGCTAATCTTTACAATGCTAATCTTCGCTATGCTGATCTTCGCAATGCTGATCTTCGCTATGCTGATCTTCGCAATGCTAATCTTCGCAATGCTGATCTTCGCAATGCTGATCTTCGCTATGCTGATCTTAGCTATGCTAATTTTTACAATGCTAATCTTTACAATGTTATTATTAATTGGAATAGTCATGATTTGCTTGCTGAAATTCTTAGACAAAACGCTGTTAATGATAAGCAAAGAATGTTAGCAGGATTTATCATTATGAGTAGAAATTTATGTTGGAAAGAATTATTTTCTACTAAAGCAGCAATATTATCTGAAAAGAAATGGGTAATAGAAGTATTTAAGAAGTATGAAACAGAAGGGAATAGAATTCCTCTTATACTGGAGAATTAATGACAGATACAATAGAAAAAACAAAATCACCAATTTTTGAACCGCTAGAGCCTATGGGCGATGATTTTACCGACAATCTATTAAAGATTGGTGAGTCATTTCCTGATAGAGTTTATATCTTGAGGACTGCTGGAATTTTACAAAATGTTCAAGTTGTTTATTCTTATTATATATGGAATAATTATATAGGACTTGCAATATTTACAACTGCTGATTATGCAGCTAATTTTGTAGCAGTTCAAAATCAAAAAAATCCTGGCTGTATTTCTGGAATGCAAGCAGTTTCAGTAGGAATAGATTTAGCGCGGGATATTGGGCTTAATAGTCCACTTGGAATAAATGGGGAAAGAGTAGTCTGTCTACTTTTATGTGATCGGCCCGATTCGCCTGAAATAATGTGGTTGGACTATACAAAGGATAATTTGGATGATGGTAAATATAACGTATTAGGAGATATTCTAAATGATTAAAATTAAACACTATGGAACTGATTATCGAATGATGTTTCGGTACTATACTGAAGATTTTGGTAAAAAGCGTGATGCTACAATTGTTGAATTAATTGGTCCTAATAATGAATTAGTAGCAGTAGGATTCTCTTACCGTAATCCGCTGGATCAATATAGTAAGGAACGTGGACGTAAAGCTGCTATTACCAATATGTTTGATAATTACATATTTTCTAAAGAATATAGGAAAGCATTATGGCAAGGCTATTTTAATCGAAAGGTAATCTAGTATTATTTTACTGTTAAAAGCCGTGTATAAGCTTCCTGACGCAATTACGCGGTAATTTTGAAAGAAGGAGTTCTATGTCAAATAGTGAAACTGAAATTATTGCAGCACTTATAGTAATTGTAATAGTTGTAATAATCGGATATATAGGAGATAAAATTAAAAATGAAAACAACAATTAGTTTGTATGATCTTAAAAAAGTAAGTGCTTGTAGTATGGGAAAAGATGCTTTTCTAGAAGTATTTCCTAGTGGTGAAGTAGAAGTTACAGAAGAAAATGTATTAAAGTTTCTAAAGCATCAAGATAGTGAAATATGGTTTAGCCATTGTACTGATTTTCTTATATGGCTTTTATTTGATTTTGACTATATTACACCAAAAGAATACGAAGATAGCGTATTATTTGCAAAAGCTTTTATGCGAAATTGGAAAGAATATGGAATGGTATGATCAAAAGATGATTATTATTATTGATGGCGATGATCCAGTTATGGGAGGTTAATTATGTACAATAATAGTGTAATGGTTTTGTACCCGTATTCTGCTAGAGGATATGATGATTGGGTATTTGATGCACCAGAAGTAGGATTATACAGAGAAGCGTTTATTGCTGGTAGTGATTTACTTATTACTAAAGCAACTCAACATATTCCTAATGCTAAACAGGGTATTAAACTTACCTTTAGTGGTGATGAATTTCCTAATTATGATGTTAAACTAGAATGGCTTAGACCAGAAGCATCAGGTAATACTTATTATTGTGGTAAATATAAAATGAATTGCTGGCTTTGTCCTGCATTACTTTTATTCTTTAAAAATCCACCAGAATTTATTTATGCAAAGTTTGATACAATTCCAGAAGGACAAGAATTACCAAGTAAAAATCCACCTAAAAATCCATATCAGTATATAGATTGGATTAATGAACATTTTAATAGTAGGAGTAATTAAAAATGAAAATTTACAATAAACTCGATTCAACAAAAGTAATATTAGATTATCCTAGCGATAGTTTAGTCGGTGCTGATCTTCGCAATGCTGATCTTAACTATGCTAATCTTTACAATGCTGATCTTCACAATGCTGATCTTTACAATGCTGATCTTCGCAATGCTAATCTTCGCTATGCTAATCTTTACAATGCTGATCTTGGCTATGCTGATCTTCGCAATGCTGATCTTTGCAATGCTAATCTTCGCTATGCTTATCTTCGCTATGCTGATCTTGGCTATGCTGATCTTCGCAATGCTGATCTTTGCAATGCTGATCTTCGCAATGTAAAACTAGACAATACTGTTATTAATTGGCAAAGCCATGATTTACTTGCTGAAATTCTTAGACAAAACGCTGGAGATTTTGTTGATCGAAGAATGCTTGCTGGATTAATCCTAGTAAGTCGTGATTGGTGTTGGGATAAATTTATTACATTAGAAATTTCTAAAAAGTCTCAATTGTGGGCGTTCAAAACACTAGCTAAATACATTACTGAAAACGATAATCATCCAGAAATTTTGGATCAATATAGGAGTAAAAATTAATGTGGTATTTATTAGAAAATTTTATGTATTTGTGTTTAATAGTATATATAATTTGTATACTATTTGCAATGTTTGCTGGAATATATTGGATATTTACGGGCAAAAGCTTTACAATAAGAAGGAAATAAAATGTCTGCTATAGAACAACTACAATATATAACAATTGCTTGGTTAAATGAAATTGAATCTTGTAAAGTAGGAATTAACACGTTTCTAAAAGTATTTCCAACTGGTAAAGCAAAGGTTACTGAAAAGAATGTACTTAAATTTCTAAATTTTCAATCTACTAGTTTTTATACAGATTTAGAAAATAAGATTTCATTTTTAATATGGTGTCTTTATAATGATATTCCACAAAAAGATTTAGATTTGCTTTCAACAACAAACTCTAATGAGACAAATGCTAAGAATTATATGTATCTATGGAATACATATGGAGAATATATAGATGAGTAAAATTTATTTAGTTCATGATTGTAAAGCTATGTTAGAAGATCAATATCTATCGTGGCTTATATATGTAACAGAAGAATGTTTGAAAGCAGCTAGATACGGGGAATCTTGTTACATTTCTAAAATACTCCAATAGGGTTTATAAACGATATTATTGAAGCTTTGAAAGATAAAGGATATACAGTAGTATTTCAAGAAGATGAAATCATTATCTCAGGTTGGAAGGAACTCTAGTTAATATGTGGTGTGTAAAAATAAAGAATTTCCAACTTTTAAACCGGAACGGTTTAAATGCGCTAGAATTCTCTTCGAGAATTCAAGTAGAATATATTAAAGATAACTTTTGAATATGCTTCGCAAGGTATTTAACCAATTGGTTAAATAGGGATTAATATGGGATTAATATGGGAAAGTACTCCACTGGATTCCACAAAATTCATTTCAATCCCTCTCATTATTTTTATTCTAGTAATCACAAAAAAGTGAATTTTTATACAAAAAAGTGAATTCCATTCTCCTATATACAAAGTATTTTATCTATTACACACCACATTAATCCCAAACATCACATCAACAGCACTTAATAAAAATAGTTTTGTTTCCTACCGCATGAAAAATAAACAAAATAAAACGATTTGAACCTAAATAAAAATACAATACTCTTTACAAAGTTCATCTTTTTTTCGGCTCAATAAACTACTCAGACTCAAACACTAGAAAATGTTTTTATTTAACCATGCAAAATATGTCAAACTAACAAAAAGTTTGATTCAAACGCTAGAAGTTGAATTAACCTTTTTCATTAGTTTGAACTTGGATTCTCGAAGAGAATCCTAGCGCATTTAAACCATTCTGGTTTAAAAGAGAAAGTAATTCTTACTAAATGATACTACTACCACCTAGTTCACATTAATTTCGGCTCAGCATTATATAAGAAGATAGCAACCCATCAGTAGTAATTAATTTCGGCCCAGCAAATCTTTTTCCACGATCATGTAAAATATGTTATACTTCGTAATGTCGTTTGACATAATCATTTGCTCAAACGTAAAAACGAATTCAACTAGCTTGCTACAATGTTGCAATAAAGAACTGATTAACATTTGTCTACTATGTTGGAACAAACAGTGAATTGAACGTTATAGACTCAAGTAGGCAATTGAGCCCTATAGACTCAAGATTTAGACCCTGGTAAAATTACCTGTTTGTTAGGTTCAAACTTGATTTAGTTTTCTCAGGTTGGGAAGATTCGGAATTATCTCGAATACAATTCTCATTGCATCCGCCCGTGGGAAAAGCGAATATCGAATCAGACAGCAGGGACTGAAGCTAGGACTTCCGATACGACGGAATAAACGGGTAACACCAGCGCGAAGTGAGCGCACCTAGTACGAACCGAACCGGCATAGTTAAACTCCTGCTCACCGTGAGCATTTAATCCCAAAGTGCATCTCAGCCCGAACGGTTCGCAAGATACGATTTACGACGTTTCAGCCGCACCTTTAGTTATTCAAGGTGGCCGCTAAAGGCCCGTAGTCTACGCTCAACCTGTGGATCATGGGAAGAGTATTGGTAGAGGCTGAAACGTCACACTGTCAAACGTAGCGCTCGGAATGACCAATTCTAAGCGTGACTCACAATCCCTTGGAGGGATGAAACATGAAGTATCTCGTAATGCTCGAATGTGAGCAGTCAGAAGCAACGCACCGAATGTCATACACCGCGATTGACAATCCTTACCGAAAGTTAATCGCAACCTGTGATAGTTGGGATGATGCAGCAACAATCAAAAGGTTGCTAAATCAGACTTGTAACACTAATTATCGTTATCAGTACAACGAGGAAACCAGTTATACGCCTATTGTCAAAACGTGGAATATCCTGTGCGATAGCGCGGTAATTGCAACTAACCTTGCAAGTGAGGATCATGCTTTAGGACTGTTAAACAGTTTGTTAGCACTAATTCAATGCGGGGATGCGATTCAACCGAATCACTTTTACTTACGTGAGGTTAGACAATGAACGAATTAATCAACGTTCCAAAATTCCTACTTGACATGAACTTAGGAATGCTCGCTTCACGTGTACCGGCAATTGTAGTATCTGAGATGCTTCTAGCATCGTCAATGCTTTTTGCCGGTCAAGTCACAGATTCAATAGAGGATGCTCGCAAACTGTCCCATCAGTGGTTAACGACTGCTAAGGATATGTTGCAATAATGTATCCAAAATGGAAGTCAACTTATCATCAGCGAATCAGGAAGCAACAACTAGCACTCAAACGAATGCTGGCCGAAACTCAAGATTCGATCAAACGTTGCGATTTGCTTCTATTGAAGCAAAGGTTGGCAAAATGAACGACCTTTACAATGGCGTTTCTTTAGCCTGGCTCAGGACTCGCCGAGATTCAATTACTAGGACCATTAAAGGACCGTTGCTCCATGAACTTAACAAGGAACTTGGTGCGATCAAGCTTGAAATTGCCGAGAGGTCTATTCGAGATAACCACGAAGCGTACAAGCGCCGAGCATGGTTATCAGGCAGGTTTATCTAAACAGGCCCGTAAAGGGCTCTAATTGACTCACTGTAACGTTTCACACTGAGACGTGACTCACAACACGCGCATAGCGTTATCTATGCAAGGAATAAACAATATGGCAGGACGACCTAAAACTGATCGAAACTTCAAGCGACAGACCGTATATCACGGTCTGGGACTTGTGATTGTGACCGTGCTATCCAATGAGGATATGACGCTCACGATCAAAACGGCAAGCGGTGACCAGGAAGTCAGCTACACGCAACCGATTCCCTTCACCACTAGCGCAACTGACGGCTACGTGGAAGCTGTCGGTAGCAAATGGGCAGCAGAGGCCAGCAAGGGCAAGAAGGCGGCTTAGACGGGCATCCTCGCAATGCTATGTCTATACTGGATTGTGCGAAACATGATTCGGTCAGGCATAGCACGCTCTAACGAGTACCTCCGTCGCTATAAAAGGTGATGGAGGTACTACGGTACTGGGTATCGAGTGGATGCGGTCATGAGTACTACCCTCCGGGCCATTGTTGTCTCTGTCATATAACTACTATATTTTTCATTTATAAACGAGTGGTTTATATATCTATACCGTATCTTTCAAAAATTTTTCAGAATATTTTTTAGCAATATCTTCAAGACTCATACCCATCTTAATATATTTAGCTATACTAGCTGAAGAATATCCTATACGTTTATCTCTTCCCCATACACTTAAAGGTTTAGTTTCTCCAAAACCTGTTATATTATTATTTGTGTATATATTCCATGCTTGTTCTGATTTAGGTATAAATTTGCAATTATCAGGATAATAACCCAAATCATTATCTTTCCTTTCTATGGTTAGTCCTTTCTCATATCCATTCTCTAGCGCCCAAGTGATGAAATTATTTATATCTAACCATTCTTCACAAATAGTAATTCCTTTTGCTGCATAGGCTTTACTTCTATTTGGATCGTTATAATTTGGGTTACATCTGATCTTCATCGAATTTAACTTTGTAGCAAGGTCTGGATATTGCATTCTCAAGGTTGGTGGTTTTGGTTCTTTAACCGGTACTTCTTTTCTAATACTATCATAATAATCTTCCCGTGTTAAATATATTGCATTATTAGAATCCAAAGGAAGTGTTATATCTTTTCTAGCTAGAACCTTTTCTTTTTCATATCCATTACTAAATGCCCATTCAGCAAATGTATCCCAATCCTCTAACCATTCCTTACATACTTCATAGCTCTTCTTTTTTAAGAGTATCCATATATGATATAGAGATATATTTTCGGGTGCTGTAGAAATGTACTTATATCTATTTTCTAAAAGTCCACAACCACAACTTTTAAACTCTCCTTTCATGAGATTGGGTTTATTCACCCATTTAACAGTTCCACAATCACATTCAACTTCTACATATTGTGAATGCGATTTAGGGTTATTGGGATTAGCATGTCTAACTTCACTCTTTCCAGTAGCTACTAGTTTACCGAATCGTTTTCCTCTGATTTTTGTCATGTTGATAGTATAGCATATTTACCACTCGTTTGTATATACTTAGAAGACATGTTCCTAAAATTTTTCAAACATAAAGATTAGGTAAACTAATGTTTTATACCTAGAAAAAATAACTTAATCATCATATACTTTAAAAAATTTTCCTAAAAAATTTTACACCAATATTAGTCGTTTAGGCCAATCATATAAAATTGCTATAAGGTATCTCGTGAAAGAACGAAAGATTATAATGGGCCATAGATTGCTTGATACTACGAGTTGTTTAGTTTTTACTTGTTTAATTGTTCTAGGAATATAATAAAAGAGTGTTGTAACGGTTTCTATAATAAATCCTACAGTCCAGTAAATAAGCAGTATCTTACCAAGTGGAAGTTGATAGTGAATATTTATTGGAATAGTAAAATTAAACATCTTTATCATCTGAATTAAACCATAGGTATATTTCTAATAGGATTAAAATTATGAATATAATTAGCCAGTAGTACATTGGAAAAGTTTACCATTTTATTTATGATGATCTACCGGTTTAAAAGTTTTCTTTGAAAGAATTTCTTTAACTTGGTTATAAGATATTGGGAAATATTTAGGCGTTACAGCGTCTAATCCTACGTCCATAGATAATGCATTAGGATCATCTGGTAGATTACCATGACTGTGCCCATACAAGCTGTAAGAAAAATAATGTTGTTTATTCCACGTTCTCATTGCATAGTGTGAAAGAGTAATTGGTTGATATTTACCATTAAGAGCATCTTTATCTAATACTTTAATTTCTAGGTAAGAAGAATGAATTGATTTAAATAATGGTTGGATTTTAGTGTCTTGAAGTTTATCATGGTTTCCTTTAATAAGGATTATTTGCCCATTAAGTTGTTTTCTAATTCTTTCCCATTCATTAAAGTTACCAAAGCAAAAATCCCCTAGATGAAATACTAGATCGGCGGGGGAGACTTTAGTATTCCAGTTCTTGATTAAGGTTTGATTCATTTCTTCAGTAGTAGCAAACCCCCGAATATTAGAACAGAATTTATGGCTAAAATGCGTGTCGCTTACTAGATATAGATTTCTATGATTTTCTATGGTCATAAATTTCCCCTGTAGCTGTAGTATACCTTAGTAGTAATTTTTTGTCAAGTCTGCCCGGTGGGACGTGATTTATTGATATTTACGTCCTACAGGTGATTTACTAGAAATATCATATTTACCCCCGTGGTAAATATGGGTAAACTTGTAAATATGAGTTACGGCTGGATTAAACAAAAAGATGATTTTAGAGATTTTAAATATAGTGCTGAAAAGCCGGTTGATTTAACTAAGCCTGTTGATTTAACTTCTAGTATGCCACCTGTATGGGATCAAGGAGTTTATAACGATTGTGTTGCTCATGGTGTGGGTTGTGCTTTATGGGTTGCTTTAAAAGATGAAAATAAGATTTTTAACATGCCTAGCAGAATGTTTATTTATTATCAGGCAAGGAAATTGGAAAATTGTTTAAACCAGGATGCGGGTTGTGAAATTAGAGACGCTATTAAATCGGTAGTTAGTTTAGGTTGTCCCGAAGAAAAGGATTGGGATTATAGTATTGGGCATTTAGATATGGATGCTCCTACTAGTGTTTACGCTGAAGCTAGTTTACATAAGGTATTGGTTTATAGAGCGGTAGCACAATCATTGAATGATATTGTTACTGCTTTAACTGAAGGATTTCCTGTTGTGTTTGGGTTTTTAGTTGATCCGTATTTTGAAACAAGTGAAATGGCAACTGAAGGACTTTTGAAGTATCCAGTAAACGCTTACAACACTAGATGGTGCGGAGGGCATTGTCTAGGTGGAAATACAAAAATTTCATTACTTGATGGTAGAGAATTATCTATATTAAATATTATAGATGAATTTAATGATAAAGAATTTTGGGTTTATAGTTGTGATAATAAAGGAAATATAGTCCCTGGAAGGGCACATTCTGCACAAAAAATGGGAACTAAACAAGTATTAAAAATAACTTTAGATAATGAAGAAATTATTGAATGTACAGAAGAACATAGGTTTCTTTTGCGGGACGGTACATATGTGGAAGCAAAATTTTTAAAAGAAAACGATAGTTTAATGCCACTATATAGAAAAAAATCTACTAGAAAACAAATGACGGGTTATGATATGTGTCTTAATAATAGAACTAATTCTTATTCTTACACACATAGAATAGTTGCTAAAGATATTAATGGAACTTTGCATGGTTTTGTTGTACATCATAAAGATTTTAATAAACTTAATAATAATCCTAATAATTTACAACTCATGACGTCTGAGGATCATATTAAATTACATTATACAGAAGTATGTAAATTAATAGAATATGTTAAAAGTGAAAAAGGTAGAGCAACGAGTAAGAAAAATATGGAAACCTTATGGGCTGATCCCGTATGGGCAGAAAAAATGCTAGAACAATTAAAAATTAATACAACAAAAGGTGCAGATAAATTACGAGAAAAATACGCTAATGGGGAAGTTCAAGGATTTTTAGCATTGGATGCAAATTTATTATTTGAAATACGAAGTAAAAATGGAAAGAAAAATTGTGTATCTATGCATACACCAGAAGTAATTGCTAAACGAACCGAAACAACAAAAAATAAATTTATAGAAGATGAAGAGTATCGTGAAAAGAAACGAGCAATAGCTATTGCTAATATACAAAAATATAATGAAAAGAAAAAACTAGAAAAACAATATAACCATAAGATTCAAAAAATTGAACTCGGAGATATACAAGATGTATATGATATTACTGTAGATAAACATCATAATTTTGCTTTAACTGCGGGTGTATTTGTACATAATTGCGTAAATATTGTGGGTTATAATCCTGTGGACAGTACATTTATTTGTAGAAATAGTTGGGGAGATAAATGGGGATTAAATGGTTATTATCGGCAAAGCATTAATTATATACTAGACCCAAAAATTTCATCAGATTTTTGGGTAATTGAGTCTGTAAATTAATTACTATTTCTGGTATTATTACACATACATGACCAACACATTTCCCCAGTACGATGGGCACAACACGCTTTGTGTTTACAAACATAAGTTACATTAGGTTCTGTAGATACCGGAGTTGACAATATCCAAGGACCATAAGAATGCGTTTCATGCGGATATGGTGGACCGGTAGGTAGTTTAGATACTTCAAACTTTACAATCTTACTGCGTTCCTTAATGGCTTTTAACATATTATCAGCAAATTTAATAGATTGTTCATATGCATCTGAACACTTATCAACAAGTGCTAAAAAAGACATATCAAAATACTTCTGCCAAATTTCAGCATGTTCATCAGTATCGAATACGGTAGTAGTTTGTGTTTCTTTATTCATTTATTTTTCCTCTAAGATATGTAGCTATTTGTTTCCATGTAGGAATAAACATTAGATGAAAACAAGTATTTCCATCAGTACAGTAATTAGTTGTACTTCCATTTGGAAGTGTAGTGAAGGTTGTTAAATTTTTGTAAGATTTACCACAGCAATCACAACATACTCCTATTCCCTGCATACAATGTGCTATACCGTTCCAGCCTAATTCTCTAGCACAAGTATGACAAAGAAATTCTGGTTCCTGTAGACGGTTTAATACTTCTTTGAATAATTCAATTTCATGTGTAAAGTAGTCAGTATCACTATTCTCATAATATCTTAATTGACTTTTAATCTCAATAATGAGTTCATTCATCGAATACTCTGAGTATTCTTTTTCATTATTATTCATTTGCTTCAATTACCTCTTCTAGTTCCCACATTAAATTCATTCTTGCTATCGTATCTTCTTGTTGCATAAAGATTGAATCTCTTGCTAAGAAAGATTTTAACCAATTTTTCCTTCCTTCAATAAATTTTTTAATATCTGCTTTATCTCCATAAGCATTACAATATTCCATGTAATTATACCCCATATACTGTTCATACCATTCTACAGGTTCTCCTAGTATAGATAAATCTGCATCAATTAAAATATCTCCCATAGGAACATTCTTAGGGTTTGAGTGATCTACAGTAAGCATCACTAATTCTTGAATTCGTTGAATAAAGAATTCTGATCCTAATACTGTTCCTAGTAATGATTTTACAAAGTTACTAGAAGCTTTTTCATTTTGTCCTTTCTTGTTCTTATAGTCATATACGTAATCATGCATACAAACTGCAATGGTTAAAAGTGCTTGATCTTTATCACTATAAAACTTCGATTCAAAATATCCTTGCTTTTTGTACAAATTATCTATATACATTAGCATATAATATAGGTGTGCGGGATTGTGATAAATACGTTTAGCACTCCATTGATTTGCTAGGATATTTGTAACTAATTCTTCAAATTGATTTTCCTGAGTTTCTTGCCCACAAATGCTTCGAAGTACGTAAATTGCATCTTGCATTGCATCACAGCAATACTTAGTAATCGTAGTTAAATATTCAACTCTTTCCACTAGGTCTACCTCTCTTTACTGTCTTCGGTAAATTATCGTTTACTATTTGAGTCAATTTCTTTACATGAGTATATGGATCGTCCAAAATATCAACGTTCGTTGTCTTTTTACTACCCACATGCATCGTTATTCCTCCACAGTCAATATCTACCTTCTTTGTCTCAATATTGATTTCAATAGGTTCAAATAATTCTAAATATGATTTAAAATCTACGTTAATATAAGTTTTCTCTGCAACCATATCTAAAAATTCTACAAACTTATTTAATCTTTCTAATCTATCTTTTAAATCTTGCCATGTAATATCAAATAAATCATGGGTAGATTCTTTTTCTAAAAATTTCTTTAACTCAAGCATATGTTTATGTGCTTGAACAGCGATTTCAATTCCATCAAATTTTGCCGAAATATTATCTAAAAACATCAAATTCCTCCTAAAACTTAAAAATTTATTAATTTTTGTACAATTCCTTATATCCAGTGTTTATAAGTAAAATCATCCAAATCACTAAATATACCCACCAAAAAATTGGAATCAAACATTTATCTCTAGTAGACTGCATCACCGTTCCTTGTGATTTTGCAAGTCCTGCAAAAAATAAAAGTGTAATTAGCCCAGCGGTTAAATACTCAATTCCTACAATAATGAAATTTGTAATCATATTTATTCCTCCTACCTCCAAAATGAGTCGTTTTTCTTCCGTAGTCCTAGTAGAACGACTCCAAACTACTTTTAGTCAGTGGAGGCTTCTGACACTCTCTACTATACCACACTTGGAAGCGTTTGTCAAGGGGGTAGAAGAAGTTTTTTGCGCGTCTTTGGTACTGGGTACAATTATATTATGCCAAATATAACAAATCCAACTGCAATTGCTTTTTGTGATCAAAAAGTTCGTCCTATGGCGGACTTAATGCTTCAAGAGTATAATACAGCAAAATCTATTGTAAATTATTGGAATGCAAATAGTATGTCTTCAATTATCACAAATGATAGTTCAATAATCGAAGATTCTGCTGCAACCAATGGTGATGGTCGTCAAGTTATAACTGGAGCAATGGTAACAAATATCATTACTAGAGCAATAGAAAAGATTACCGACTACGAAGCAAGTTCAGATGCCAAACTAAATACAGTAGAACAGGTTTCGGTAAACGGTCAAGCGCGTTTCTAAATGGCGATTCCGAGTGATACTATATGGGAGGTGCAGACCGGTGGAGTTGATACCAACGGTGGAGCTTGGGCTAACTCACAAAAGGGTGCAACCGGCACAGATCACTCACAATCGGCGCACACTGTATTTACTGTTACTACAAACGGCACAACAACGGTAACCGCTACAGTCGGATCATTTGACAATACGATGTTAGGTAATGGCATCAATATTGCATCAGATAATATTTATATTATCACGGCCTACACCAATTCAACTACTATAACAGTTGATCGCAATACGGCCAATGGCGGTGCCGGAATTTCAGCAGTTGTGGGTGGACCATTTGCCACACCTGGATATGTTGCTGGTTTTATGGTTGCAGGTAATCGTATGTGGGTAAAAACAGGAACTTATACGACTACCACAACTACAGTAAATATCTCGGGAGGTCCAATAAGCATTTCACAGGCAGGATGCGCGATTACTGGATATTCATCAAGCCGAGGAGATAATAGTCAGGCAACCGTTAAGTGTGGGGCTGCTCTTGGGGCCGCGCTCTTTGCAGGGGGCGGTAATATGAATATCGAGAACATGATTGCCGATGGGAACAGCGTTACAAATTCAAAAGGCTTTAATAATGGCGGCCATTGCTATAACTGCACGGCCAAAAACACTTATTACGAAGGCTTCCCTAGTCCCGCACTATGTTTCGGGTGTGCCGCTATAAATTGCGGAAGCGCAGGCGATTTTGGATTCACCGGAAACACATGCATAAATTGCTATGCAACCGGAAATAGCGGAGGCGGCTTTGGAGATGCCTATTGTTGGTTTTGTGTAGCCTACAATAATACTGGTGTAGGCTTTTCCCTTGCTTATGATGGAATAGCGTCTAATTGTTCTTCTGTGTCCAATTCATCTCATGGGTTCGCCCTGTCCAGTGCTACCAGATCACAAAGGCTTGACAACTGCATTGCAGTCAGCAATGGGGGATACGGTGTTTCGGCAGGAACTGCGAATTGGGCGGCCATATCAATCAACAACACAGCATTTTATGGCAACACATCTGGTGCCACTCAGAACATCCTCTACAATAATAATCCAATTACACTCACGGCATCCCCATTTAATAATCCGTCTGGTGGAGATTTTGGATTGAATAATACCGCTAATGCAGGCGCAGCGTGTAGAAATATTAGTGTTCCTGGAACATGGTTAGGACCATCTTCCACAACAAGTTATCTTGATATTGGGGCAATTAGACACCAAGACCCTTCGGGTGGGGGCGGACTACTTATTAATCCGGGTTTATTGGGAGGACTTAATTAAATGCAAATTAAAACACAAGGATCAACTAGTCAAAGTATTTATGTTCGTATACTAGATTCTACTTCTACTACAGGTGGAGGTAAAACCGGACTTGTTTATAATACTGCCAGTCTAACTTGTTATTATGTGATAAATAATCCTGGTACAGCGGGAGCAAGTGTTTCTGTGTCTTTAGCTACACAAACCACTACGGGTGCTTATTCTAGCGGCGGGTTCGTTGAAGTGGATTCTACCAACTGCCCAGGGTTATACAGATTCGATCCGCCAAACCTTTCTTTGGCGAGTGGTGTGTCGGTCGTGTTTTACTTTAACGGCGCAACAGGAATGGTACAAACAGCGGAGGAAGTTTTACTTACAACTTTTAATTTAAACACCGCTACTCAACCGGTGAATGTTACTCAATGGAATTCATCAAATGTTACTGCACCAAATATTGCAGGAACGCCTATCGTTGATGTTGGTGATTGGTTAGGTCATGCTGTTACCTCTGCTACTAACGGTATTCCTGATACTAATACTAAAAATTACAATAATCAAACGGCACAAACCGATGGAAATAATCTTCCTAAAGTAGATATTGTCGATATTGCTGGTAACGCAGTTTCAGCAACTTCAGCACAACTTGGTGTTAATGTTGTTAACTGGAATAATAATGTTGTGGCTACACCTAATCTTGCTGGTGTACCGATTGTTGATCGTAGAGAATGGATTAGAACTAATACTGCTGCCGCTATTGCTGCGGGAACCATTACTCTAGATGCTTCTGCATCGGCTACTAATAACTACTATAATGGGCATACTGTATATATTCTTTCTGCTACAACTGGTGCAGGACAATCTAGACTTATTACAGGCTATGTAGGCTCTACACAAGTTGCTACAATAAACTCAAACTGGGCGGTTACCCCTACAGGAACAGTTGTATTTACAATTCTTCCTGAAGGAATGGTTGATGTAGAAACATGGTTACAAACAGATGTTACTGCTGCTACAGCGGGTATTCCAGATGTTAATACTAAAAACTGGGCAAATACTGCTGTTGTGCTTGATGCTAATAACTTTCCTAAAGTAGATATTCAAGATATTCTTGGTGCTACAGCAGTATCAACTAATTCTGGCTATCTTGATGTAAATGTTAAATATATACTCGGAACACTTGCTGTATCGACAAATGCAGGATATTTTGATACTAATGTTAAATATATTCTAGGAATTACTTCAGCAGGAGCAGCAGGATACTTTGGTATTGATTGGGCTAATGTACTTAATAAAACTTCTACTGTTGCACTAACAAATACTACAATTTCATCAACACAAACTATAACATCTGTTTCTGGTAGTGTGGGCAGTGTTACAGGTGCTGTGGGTTCAGTTACAGGTAATGTAGGTGGTAATGTCACTGGTTCAGTTGGATCAATTTTAAATATTACATTTCCAACTAACTTTAACCTACTATCAATTGATGCTAGTGGTTATGTTTCTCTTACTGCTTCACAATCACCATTAATTAGAACAGGAACAGCGCAAGCAGGTAGTGCAAATACTATTACACTTGATGCTGGTGCTTCTGCAACTAATAATTTCTATATAGGTTCAACTGTTAGAGTTAGATCAAATACCGGTGCTTTACAAGGTGAACGAACTATTACAGGATATGTGGGCGCAACTAAAATTGCTACTATTGACTGGAACTGGATTACTAATCCTGATTCTACTTCTGTATTTGATATTTGGTATGCTGATAATGCTGCATTAACAAGTTCTCTAATTATGGGAGCGAATGTTACGCAATGGAACGGTAATAGCGTATTTTCAACTGTAAATGGTTATCCTGATATTAATATTGTCTATGTTAAAGGAGCAGGATCAACTGGTGCAGCAGGATTTATGGGGCTTGACTGGAGTGCCCTTACTAGTCAAGGCCATGCCCAAGCACTTACGAGCACCACAATTCAAAATACAATAAATCCTGTAACTATTGGAACAAATAATGATAAAACTGGTTATGCATTAACTAGTGGAGAACATACTAATATTGCTGGTGATGTTCTTAATGCTACAGCGAGTGCTTATAATACAGCGGGAACTATTGGACATGATATTAATACTGCTGCTTCAGGTAGTTCGGGCATCGTGCAGGGCTATGCAGCAGGAGAAGACCCCGCTACAATAGTTCTAGGCGCTACAGCATCATCATGGAACACCGCAGGAACCATCGGACACGACATAAATGCTGCTGGTGGTGCTGCTGATCCGTGGTCTACTTCTGTAACTGGTGATGAAGTTTCAGGTACATTTGGTGGATTAGTTGCTAATCTTCCATATACTGTGGCTGAATTACTCGCCGGTAAATCTATATATGTATCTAATCCTATAGGAAATGGATTTAACTTTGCGGTTGAAATGGGTTATGCTTATTCAACTACTTATCTAAATGCTCCAGTTTGGGCATTAAAGGGTTATCCTGATATTACAGGAGAAGCTATAACTATTGTAAACAAAGATACAGGTGCTACAATTGCAACTTGTACGATTTTGGTAAGCGGCGCTAGTATAACGCAAACAGTTGCACTAAATTTAACCACGGCACAAACCTTAGCATTAACAATGGGAATTTACACCTATAATCTAGTTGCCACAGTAGGTTCAGATAAAGTCATTCTATCTACGGGACAATTAAATATTATAGGACCACATTAATAAGGTATTATAAATTTAAATGAGCACTAGAAATATTCAAGAATCCTCATATGATTCAACACAATTAATGGATATTGGCGCTTTTATAGCCGCTACAGATGATTATTTACTTGCTGCCGCTACTTCTTCACAATTAATTACTGGTAATATTTATAATATTGATGGACAGTCAATTGGAACTTATTCATACACTCTTATCTGGACTGCTTCAACTAATAATGGCTATTTAACTAATCAAACAAAATTAACTACAATTATAGCAGGAGGAACTTATGCAACAGGGTATACTGCCGCCTCAGCTACCGGCATTGATCTTCCAAATGCTGCATTAGGCAATATTTTATTTAATCTAGGCGCTAGAACTGGCTTAAATATTACAACTATTTCACCATTATTAAATAGTATCGCTACGCTTAGTCGTGTACCGGGGAATATTTCTGCCTCTGGCGGTTCTGGAGGTGGTTCAGATGTAAATATTACACAAATTGCGGGTGTTAATGTTCCCGCTAATCTAGGACTTCCAATTTCTGATGAATATTTTGCTCCTGTTACAGCTACTTGGACTAATGCAACTGTGCAAAATACTGCTCAAACTGTTAGTACAGCGGGATGCGATACAGTTGTTTTAACTGTGGTTCCTACAGGTACAGTTACTCCAGGAGTAATCACATTTGAATGTTTTGATGGTGCTACTTGGGTACCAATTAGAATTGGACGATCTTCACAATATGCTACAGAAACTACCTATGCTTTAGGTGGTGGGCAGCAAAACTGGCAAATTAATCTTGCCGGATATACACAGTATAGAACACGTCTTTCTACTGCAATTACTGGCGGCGGTTCTGTAATTGTAACAGCAATTGTTTCTAGTGCGCCTGATGTTGGAACTGTTACAGTTGGTATTGATACTACAACTTATGGTCAAGCGGTGAAAGCTTCTTCGCTTCCTGTAACTATCGCAAGTGACCAAACTACTTCTACTTTTACACATACCCAACCTTCTGTTACCACCGCTACTAGTTTCACTTTACTTGCTTCTAATACTAGTCGTAAATTCTTAGAAATTCAAAATAATAGTTCTGCTAATATTCTTATAAATCTAAATAATGGTACACTTACAGGAATTGTACCCACTTCTTCAAACTTGGGATTTGTATTGACTCCTGGTTCTGCTTGGTATAGTCCTCCCAATGTTTGCCCTACTGCTGCAATCACAGGTTATCAAACTAGTGGTAGTACGATTAATACTATTTCAGTAATAGAGGGCACATAATGCCACTAGTAAATAGTGTGTTAAGTTCTCCGCAATGGCAAAAGTATACGGTTCCATACACTTCTTTACAAACAGCCGCATTAACTAATGCTATTACGCTTTTTACTTTACCAATAAAAGGAACTATTCACGCACTAGAAGCAAATGTAACCACCGCCTTCTCAGGAACAACTACGTGTACCTGTTCTGTGGGAATTGTGGGTAATCTTGTTAAATTTATGGCTGCAACTACTGTTTTATCTACAGGAGTGATTAATGGTGTTTCTTTATCTGTAACAGACATTGAGAGTATGTCTGCTACTACAATTATTCAAATAAATGCAATTGCTACAGTTCAAAATCTTTCTTCACTTACACAAGGTTCAATTGATGTTTATGTACTTGTAGGACAACTAAACTAGTCTATAAAAATGGTATACTTTTATTATGTATAATTTAGGTACAGCATTAGCTGGAGCATTAGTTAATCCTCCGTGGCCTGAAACGGTTCCTCTTCCACTAGAAATAATTAAATCAAGTGGTTGTAATTTTGTATCTTTACCAATTAATCCCGCAGGAGAAGCTACTGCTGCTTTATCTGGTCCGGTGCTTTCTACAAGTAAACTAACATTACAATCAGCAGCGCAAGAAATTGTAGCAGCAAGTTTAGGATTAGTTACCATACCACACAATGATCCTCCGGGAGCTACAGATGCTATTCGTCTTGAATATTTCTTAAATTTTTCTACGGCATTATTAAGATTTACTCAAATATGTCAAGTGTTGCCTAAAGGAACAATGATTGAACTTTGGAATGAGGCTACTTATAGTGAGGTTCAATCGGGTACCTACAATTTAACTTGGAATTCTGTAATTACGCTTTATGAAAATGCATTGCAGTTAGTTGCAATTGCCAGACAATATGGATTACTGGTTGTAATGCCCGCACCATTAGATCAATCGCCAGAACAAACTTTATTAATGCAACAAAATAATGCTTTTCCTTGGGAGCAAATGGCGGCATTAAAAGCAGATTATTTAAGTTATCACATGTATGATATTTATGGTGGATTACCGTTTCGTACACGTTTAAAGACTTGTACTGATACAGCAGAAGAACTGGGTATTCCATTAATAATTACAGAAACCAATTTTGGTCCTGATCCTTGGAAAATTATTCAAACAGAAAAAGAATACAAAATACAAGGAATTGCACATTCTATTTATCAATATATAATGGACCCTCCTTCAACTTCTGATTTTAGTAACACTGTTGTTCAAATAGCAATACAGTCAGCTATAAATAATCCTATTACTACAATAAATTAAGTATACTACATAGGTGCGTATTCCTTCAGCAGCACAAATAGTAATTACCGGTAATACTTCAGGAACTAATCAATTAATTCCAGTTGAATTATTGACGATTGCCGGTGGACCCAATGTTACGCTTAATCAAAGCGGTAATTTAATATCTATTAGTGGTCCTTCTGCTGGTGGTGCTGGAATTCTTAGTGTTTATAATGTAGGACAAACTACAGGACAATCCTCTAGTTCTACAATTAATGGTACTGCTGTTTCATTAGATGGTGCTGGTGGTGTTTCTGTTGGTATGTCCGCTGGTTCTATTGTTATTTCTGGTGCTACTGGTGGCGGTGGCGGTGGAGCAATGTCTTGGTATGGTCTTGGTAATACTACTCAAAATAGTTCCACAACCTTATCCGCAAATTCAATTTCACTTGATGGACTGGGAATTATTTCTGTTGGTTATAGTAATGGATCAATTCAAATTAGTGCTACCACAGCACAAAGTAATCAAACTGAAGGAAATTATTTTGTAGGTAATACAACAGGGCAAAGTTCATCATCTACTATAGATGCACGTTCTGTTTCTGTTTCTGGTTTAGGCATTGTTAGTGCTGGAATGTCGGCAGGAATGATGGTTATTTCAGCTACTACAGCAGCACAATCTAATCAATCATTAGGTATTTATAATAGTTCAAATACAACAGGGGCAACTACTTCATCAACCTATGACGCAAGAAGTTTATCATTTGTTGGTTATGGCGCAGCATCAGTAGGACAATCAAATGGATCAATACAAATATCTGTTAATGTGGGGGCACAATCAGCACAAACATTAGGTATTTACGCTAGTTCACAAACCACAGGGCAATCTTCTAGTTCTACTATAGATGCACGATCTATGTCTATCGTAGGACAGGGAATTATAAGTGCTGGATTATCTGCTGGCGCTATTTTAATATCCGCTACTACTGCTGCACAATCTAATCAAACAGAAGGAAATTATTTCTTAGGTAATACTACAGGACAATCATCTAGTTCTACTATAGATGCTAGAAGTGTATCAGTTTCAGCACTTGGTCCTATTAGTGCAGGTATGTCTGCTGGTGCGATGGTAATTTCTGCTCCATCTATTTACACAGCATCACAATATCATTGGCCCAATGATTTATTAGATGTAGGAAATTCCTATGCTTTTGGAAATATAGAAATAAATTATATACCTCTTCCTGTTTATGTATCTGGTACACAAGCATGTATTTATGCCTCATTATCTGCCGTAAGCACAACAGGAACATTATCATTTAATGCATTATTTAATGCTAGTATTATGATTTATACTAGAAATGCTTCAACCTTAAGCAGTGTATCTTCTGCCAGTCAATCATTTTTAATTTCATGGCAAAATAATTCTACATCTTCTATGGGTGGAGCAAGAGAATTTTCCTTTCCTTTAAATATTAATGCTTCTCCTGGTGACTATTGGGTTGGTATCGGAATAAATACTTCTACTACACGAGCAGTAAATCCTATAGGTGCTAATATTTTAGTTTCTACAATAGGAGCAGGAACTATTTCTGCACAGTATAGAAATGCTTTAGCTGTTTCTGTTGGAACAGTCATTACTAGTACAAATCAAATTATACACGGTGTTGGAGAATACTCTGTTAGTACTGCTGCAATTCCTACAGCAATATCAATGACACAAATTACTGCTACAACTGCTGTAGGTTCTGCTCCGGGTAATTTCCATATTGCTCTAAAGAATTGGTAATCATTGACTTTTATAGTTAGTTTAAGGTATAGTAATTTATATGACCAAACCACAAATCTTAATGCCTAATGATTGTGGGATACATAATTCTAATCTAGAAAACTCAACTATTAGATTAAATAAAACTAAACTTTATGATAATATTTCAACTATTATAGTTGTTCCTACTCGTGGTGGTCCTTCTTTAACGCCTAGATGGGTAACTTGTTTAAATAATCTAATGAAACCAATGAATCAACAAATTTTTGGTCCTATGTTTCTTAGTGGAATGGAGGTTGGTGTTGCTTATAATGAGGCAATTCAATCTATTTTTAATAATCCTGTATTAAATACTTGTAAATATATGCTTACGTGGGAGGATGATGTTCTTCCTCCACCTGACGGATTATTAAAATTGTATGAAGGAATGGATAAATTTGATTGTATAGGCGCATTATATTGGACAAAAGGTGAAGAAGGACAACCTATGATTTATGGCGATATTAATGATCCTGTAGTAAATTTTAGACCACAGTTACCACAATCAGAGTGTTTACAACGTACATATGGATTAGGTATGGGATTTAATTTATTTAAATTAGATATATTTAGAAAGTTAGAATATCCCTGGTTTGAAACCGTACAACGTTGGGATGCAAATACATGTGCAGCACAGTGGACTCAAGATTTAAGTTTCTTTCATAAAGCAGGAAGAGAAGGATTTAAATTTGCTTGTAATACTAAAGTTCGTGCGGGACATTTTTCCCATGAAACGGATATAGTTTGGTGATATATGGAAAAAAAGATTAAAAAGAAAATTGAAAAAATTAAAGAACCTCTTCGTGTTAAACTTGGATGCGGCCAAAATAAGGTTGAGGGATTTAAAGGACTTGATATTTGTGATGGAATCGGTGCTGATTGGGTGCATGATTTAACAGTATATCCTTGGCCTTTTGAGGATGATTCTGTGGATGAATATTTAGCCGCACATGTATTTGAACATATTCCTGCTTTGCATAGGGGTAAGTTCATGGATGAAGTGTGGCGTACACTTAAAATGGGTGCTTCTATTAGAGTAATTACACCGGGGCATATGTGTGATAGAGCATGGCAAGATTACTCTCATATTATGCCGCCTATAGTTCCAAGTTCTTATAATTACTTTATGAGAGATTATAGAGAATTTAATAAACTTACACATGGAGTATATGATTTAAAGTGTAATTTCAGTGTAAGTATTAATGGTGTGGTAGACGGTACATGGATTAATCGTTCTGAAGATGCCAAGCAATTTGCTTCTAGACATTATTGGAATGTTATTAATGATTATGATGTAACTATGATCAAAATTCCTTAGATTTATATTCAAAATAGGGTACAATATGGCTACAATATGGACGAATATAGTAGCCTCGTCAACCTTCTTACTTTTGAATTTAAAGCATGGGTAAATTCTTATAATCTTGAAAACTTAATAGAAATAATTGTAGATTATAATCGTCCTTTAGAGTTAAGATTTACAGATAGAATTATTCGTTCTACATTACTTGTAACCTATGCAGATATTGACTATATTCTACAATCTTCTAATTTAAGTCAATTTAGTTCTGATAATCGTGCAGGATTAAAAAATACCTTACATAGAATTTCTGTATTAAGAAATAAAAATAATAGAATTATAGGACTAACTATGCGTATCGGACGTAATATTACGTCAACTGTACCTCTAATTGCAGATTTATTAGATGATAATAAATCTATATTATTTATTGGAAAACCGGGTACCGGAAAAACCTCATTTGTAAGACAAGCAGCATGTTACTTATCAGATTTTTCTGAAAAACGTGTAATTATTGTAGATACTTCATGTGAAATTGCGGGAGATAATGATTATCCACACGAATCTGTGGGTTCTGCTAGAAGATTGATGGTCAAAGATCGTGAACATCAAGAGCAATATTTACTTGAAGCAGTTCAAAATCATTATCCTGAATACATTATTGTAGATGAAATTTCTACTAGAAAGGAAGCCGATAGTATTTGTTCTATTGCAGAACGCGGTGTAAAAGTTATTGGAACTGTACATGGTAGTGATTTTATTGGTGTTTTAAACAATTATAAGATTAATAGTATCTTAGGTTCTGTAGAAAAAGTTGTAATTACAGATGAAAATGCTAAGAAAAATGATGGAGTAAAAATTAAAACTGAGCGTAGATCAATACCGCCTTTTGAAATTGTAGTTGAACTTCTAGCATTTGATAAAATAAAAATCTACTACAATACACAAGAAACTATAGATACTTATCTTACAGAAAAAAGTATCTCATATGAACTACGTACACTAAAAGATGGTGAAATGTATTGCAAATTTATCTCGGGTGAGGTATTATCTTAGGTAATGTCAGCAGAAATTTTCATGTCTCATTATGATAATGAGGGATATTTTAATCATGGACTAAGAGAACCTACAAATCTTAATGTATTTCAAACCACTAAAGAGTACCGTGATTTATCTACTATTATTGTAACTCCTACTAGAAAAGGAAATTCCATATCTTCTAGGTGGATGGGATGTTATCTTGATTTGATGAAACCAATGAATCAAAAGGTTTTTGGTCCTATGTTTATAGTCGGTATGGAAGTAGGAGAGGCTTATAATGAGGCTATTAAGCGTATCCTTAACCATGATATTCTAAAAAATGTTACTTATTTAGTCACTTTAGAAGATGATGTTCTTCCTCCACCAGACGGATTATTAAAGTTATATGAAGATGTTCAACACTATGATGTAGTTGGAGGACTCTATTATTCTAAGGGGGATTTTGGTTGGCCTATGATTTATGGTGATGTATCACAAAAAGAAATAGGTTGGGCACCACAAGAACCAAAAAGTTTTAAAGAGGGGGAAAATACATTACAAGAGTGTTATGGATTAGGTATGGGATTTAATATCTATAAAATGGATATATTTAAAAAAATGGAATATCCTTGGTTTGAAACATTGCAACATTTTGATAAAGATTTAGGCGTGCAAGGTATGACCCAGGACCTCCACGCCTTTCAGCAAATGTACAAGGCAGGTTATAGGTTTGCATGTGATGTGTCATTAAAGTGCGGACATTTTGATGCGAATGGTGGAGACAGCGGTTTAGGGTTTACCTGGTAAATATCATTTAAAAACTTTTTTTATAGTATTAAAACAGGGTATCATATTAAACATCATGACTATGATTACAATTTCTACTCTGGAGACTAAATAATATGCAGGCCCTTTTGAGTACCGCTTACACTGCTGGTCCCGGTACAACTGCTGTTAATACAGCTACCGTAAACCTTCTAAACGTCCCTAATGGATATATTGCTGGTGTTGATCCACGTCCTGTGGCTATCTTCACTCGTGGGCATATTCTTCTAAATATTCCTACTGTTCTACAGGCTTCACAAACTGTTGCTCTTGCTATCATCGGTATTGATGCTTATGGTGCTACTTACAACTATGGTGGTACTTTCTCAACCCAATCCGCTGCTGGACAATATCTTTATGTGTTTAATGAACAGGCACTAACAACCGCTTCTGGTGGTGCTATTCCTGCTTCTGGTATTCGACAAATGCCGCTTCCTGAACAATTCCAGGTTCAACTACAGTTTGCTAACTCAACTGGTTCTGCTGCTGGTATTTCTGTTTCTCTACTCAATAACCTTTCTTACATCGCTGAATAAGTTCTGAGATTGAGTCATAGTCTAAAATCCTTTTCTGCGAATGTGGGAAAGGATTTTTTATATTTTACTTTTATAAAAAGGTATATTATCAATAGTGCCTAATCTTATTACAGCTTCACCAATATTGTTTGATTATATGCCATCTGGTACGGCTGTTTCTAATACATTACTAGAATCTAGTTTAGGTGTTAATTTTACAATTCCACTTAGATTTTTCTATACTGGTAGATGTTTTAAATATGTACTTAGAGGAATGGGTAGTTCTATTTCTGGTGTTCCGGGGCAATTAACACTAAATACTTATTTAAATAGTACACTTTTATGTACTACAGGTCCACTTAATTTAACTTCTGGTGCTACTAATTATGGATTTGAATATATTATTGATGGCATTTGTATTACAGGACATATAGGAAGTACATCAGGAAATGAACCAAATTCACAAGGACCCGTTATTCAAGCAGACTGTAGTATAGGCGGTTTGCAAATTCCAGGTACAACTACAGTACAACCTGCTATTGCTGATCCTTATATTTTAAAGACTACAGCAATATTTACAGTTGCTAATGCAGGTAATTCTGTACAGGCACGTCAAGCATCCATTATGGGAATGGGATAATTTATGAATTCACCACTATTTTTTAGCACAACTGATCAAACTTTTTATGATGTAACCGCTGCTGGGGTTGTGACTGCAACTGCTTCAGAAACACAGGCGGCGGGTTGTGTACTTCCTGCTAATACTTTTTCTGTAGCAGGAAGAAATATTAGGATTCGTTATCAAGGTATTCAAACTGCTGTTAATGGAACTGATACTCTTACTGTAAAAGTTCGGTTTGGTGCTGCCTCTTTAAGTGGTACAGTTATTGTTAATGGCGCGGCTACTACTGGTGCTGTAAATAATGTATTTAGTGGTGATGTATTAATTACTGCTCGTGCTGCTGCTGGTGCTGCTGTGGCCTGTGTAGCTGATGCTACCTACAGCGAACTTGCTTTAATTGCCTCTTCTGCATTTAAGAAAGCTAGAATGGCATCGACTAATTTTGCTACTAATGCACCATTAGTTATTGAAGTTACTCTACAATTTCAATCTGCTTCGGCAGGTAATTCTGCTCAAGTAGATCAATTTTCTGTAGAGTTTCTTTAGTCATGTTGTTCATCGTACACTGGCGGCAACTTCTCTAATATAACTACAAGGTTATCTACCGAGTTAAGATAGTGTTCTGTACGCATTTTAATAACATCTTCGGTACGATTCTTAGTTTTACTATCATCATTAAATGTACCTTCTAACTTTGTAATGGCAAAATTAGATTGCATTTGATAGTCTTTTCCTGTAAAATCATTAATCTTACGCCATGTAGCATTATACATATTATATGAATTAGGTGTAATTGGAGGCCACTGAATCATTGGGTCTACGTATGAAATCTCATTACTCCAATAAGGGGTAATAATAGTTGCTGTACCGCCTAATTTAAGTACACGATAAATTTCATCAAAAAATATAAATCTATCATATGAATGTACATAGTGTAAGTAGTTTGCACATAGAATTTCATCTACACTTTCACAATCAAAATCCCACGGGTAGTATTCAACTTCTTCTGTGGATAGGTTGAAATATCCTTCTACATTTGTAGAATCTTTAGTGCCGACATTTAACTTAACTTTATTATATTCTTGTTCCATATTAATTTTCGTCTCCCAAATCTCTTCCGTTAATTATACCTTCTGTATCAAAATTTTGAAACATTAGTAAAATATTCTCTTTAAACTCAGTAGTATCATCATTCACTAAGATACAATCCCAATCATCTACACTCTTTAAATCTAAAGAAGTTTCGCTAGGATGATCCCCAGTCCATCCAATAGAAGGACGAATTACTCTAATAGTCTTACCATCAAGTGATTTAATAGTATCATACTCATTGGGAAATCGCATATCACAACAAATTGCATATTTATATTTACCAGATTCTTTTAGTTCATTCATTTTTTTAATAAATTTATTAATCCAATAATTATCATCTGATTTTCTGCGATATTCTGTTCCCCAATATTGCATTAACATTCTATAATTTTCTTTTTCTGGATTATCTGTATTAAGAATATCCTTAATTTTTTGTTTTGCGTCCTCTCTTCCGTAACCTATGTGGTAGAAATGTCGTACACCTAATTTAGAACGGCCCTGTGGGTCAACGTGGGGCCAAGAATACACCATATTCCAAATGGCATTGCCTTCTTGCTCCCCAAACATATCAATTAATTTTTCAAGTGCTGTGTATGAGGGCGTATTAACTAAAAATTCCGAAACTTCCTCTTTTAATCCATCTGCAAAATTACATTGAATAACGTCAGATCGTGTAGCCATGATTGTGTTAGCAATATATGTCTTGCCATTACACTTTTTTCCTGAAATTCCCAAAATATTAAAACTACTCATGATAAATTTACTATTTCTCCTTCTAAATTAACAAAAATTTGTGTAAATGGTCCATAAGGTTGATGTTCTTCTACATTAGAAATATCACAGGGCAGATATAGTGCATTTTTATTAAAAAATCTAACTTTCATATTTGGTTCAAATTCCTCTAACTTATCTATCAATTCCTTACATGTCATGTGGTATCATATCCCTATGGTTGATGAATCTATTATTCCTTTTCATTATGCTGATGAAATTTATCATATTCAAATTCTTAAAATTCTAATTCGTACTCGTGGTATTACTGTTACTTTTGATTCAAATCCTACTCTAGTTTGGAAATATATTCCTGGTTCCTATAAAACTAATAAACGACGAAGCGATCATACTTATAGAATTCTTCAGGTAAATACACAAGAAGAACTCATAACTTTCTTAAAGTCACTAAAAACTAAACAAATTAATAAAGAAGTAGATTTTGACATTAATTCTCCTTTAATTGAATATAATAGTGTAACAAAGCGTATTATGCGTATTCATAAACATATTGAACCACCTAAGTTTTTAAAATTTCCTAAACAATATATACTAGAAACCTGCACTATGGAATTTTAATAAGTGTAGCCACAATATCAGAAAAAGTATTTAAATGATGTTTAGCAAATGAGTGCATTTCTTCTTTTCCTCTATTAAGTTCTGAGTAATTATCTGAAATCATAGCTTTTACATCTACTTCAAAATTACATTTCAAATCATAAACTCCAAATGTAAGTTTATTTTGTTCTCGCCAATCTCTTACAAAATAAGCATAACTATTACCAGTTATAGCTGGAAATGCATGGCTGAAATCCTGGATAGATCTTTCACTGTTCCAAGCAGGGGTAGTGAAGGTTGCCTTTCCTCCCATTTCTAAAATACGCCATACTTCATCCATGAACTTACCACGTAGTTTACCTTCAATATGTTCAAATACGTGACAACAAATAATTTCTTCTACAGAATTATCTTCAAAAGGCCAAGGAAATTGTTCTAGATCATGTACAACATCTGTAACACCGGGAAGGTCAACAATATCTACTCCAATAAATCCTTCTGGTTTAGATGGACCCGATCCTAACTCAACGCGTAATCCCATGAAACTGTATTATACCTTGTAGTATGTTGATTTGTCAATGGCGCTGATTAATATTGGCTCAGCGCCGGAAGCCTCTTTGAATCCCTTACTTTAAGTAGGGGACACCCTAAAGTTGTACTATTTCTCATGTGTCAAACGATGTAGTTATAGGGTATTGGTTGTGGAAGTTTATCTTAGATTAGCTATTTCCAAGATGGTCCCGGCGCTTTCTCCCACATCAGCGTTTCCGGCAATGTCGTTTTTAGGCGGGCGGTGTACTTTGCGTAACTAGTCCATCGCTAGTAGTCTTCAAAGTATTAACTGCCGTTTCTAGTGCAGTTGCAGACGCAAGAGCCGCAGTAAGGTCTGTGGGGCCTCCCGCTGACTCAAGTGCCTGAATCTTGGCAAGGAGTGCTGTAACGTTCGTTACAACTGAGGTAATGTCTGAAACTACTGCATTAACTGCTGTAGTAATATTTCCGAGTGCGGTGTTAAGGTCGTCCAATTGTGCCATTATAAGTTTTTTATTTTCCTTTGCTAGTATTTCTAAGAACCATGCTCTGATTCTAATTCGTATCTTTAAGAGAGTATGTCTCATAAATTGTCATTTTAAAAAAGTTTTTAAGGTTGGATTTACAGTCACTTTGTCGTGGTACCCGAGATTTAGACCTACCAACCTTAAAATTTTGGGATTACGTTGAGCACGAGTCTACGCCCCCAACCACCAAATCTAATTAGAATTGAAGACTAATACCGCCAATAGCCCCAAATCCAAACGTACCCTTTTGTCCACCACCACTACCAGCAAATGCCATAGTAGCGACAATCGGGCCAGCGGACGTATTCGCAATATGCCAAGAATGTCCTAAAGAAATTCCTGCTACTGCTGTCTTATACTTATCATCATACCCGGCAAATCCAGAAAGATCAAGTGAAATCTTAGAATACTTTCCTAGAAAACTAATCGTAGTCCACTTATTTGCAATAACTTCTGCAAAAGAATTTGCCTTGAAGTTAAAATAGCCAAGTCCTGACCACGTACTTCCTGGTGCGGGTGCAACCACTACAGTTTGATTAGTATTTGAATTTAGCGGCTGTGCAACTGACGTATCAGCAATTGCAGTTGAAAAAATAGCTGTTGAAGCTAGAAGTGTAATGAGTGTTTTGTTCATGTGTTTATTTATAATACCTTAAAAAGTCCAATTTGGTACAACAATATCAATCGCATACCATCCCGAAGAAACAATAACCTTTGTCCCATCTGATAAGTTAAGTCTGTGTGTTCCACTAGGTCTAACGCAAATTTCATTCACATTTTGATAAGTAATATCTCTATCTGCAAATTTATAAGTTCTAGATTGTTCTTCAACCGTTGTAAAAACTAAATCTTCAGTCATTATGAAATTGCTGTCTCCGTTTTAAATAATCGCAAAAGCAAATTAGTGACTGCTAATGCTCCAGCGAAAAATGCTAGAATGTGCGGATTTGATTGAATCCAAACATCATTTGTAAAATACTGCTCTGCTCCAACCGCGAGTGTTAGAGCGTTGACCCAAACTGTAGTACTCTGATACCAAGGCTTACTTGCTGTTACTGATCCCATAAAAAGTTTTTATCTCCTGAAACCTATCTATTTGCAGGTTCAGTTAGGTATCATACAACATATGGACACCGAAAGTCAAGGGGTAGACGAAAAAACTTTTTCAACTGCTCTGCACCGTACCTTTTTTAACGTCTCTAAGCCGTATGCTTATTTGTATATAGAAATTACTCCTTGTCAACGTTGGGATATAACTCCAACTTGTATGTATTTTTCTATTCAATGCTTAGATGAAGATTATCAAGAAGTTGCTTTAATTTGTAGAAAAGTAATGAATTTTAGAGATTGGGATGAAATTAATGCAGTAATTAAACAAATGGATGAATGTATTGATATTTTAGATGTAAAATACTACAATAAACCTTTACAACAACCATCAAAAGGCGTAATTTATTGTATTAATGATTTTATTTCTTATTTAGTTGTAACGAAACAAATTAGATGTTTAAATCTTTATCAACAGAAAATTCTTAGACCAAAACTTTATTCTAATTTTATAGCAAGAAAACTTCCAATTCAAATTATATTGGGAGATTATCAAGATAAAAAACCGTTCTATGATATATTTCTAAAGAGTAATTATAAACTCCATAAGAAATCCTGTCCTACTTATGAACAGATGGATGTTTATTTTACAGAATTTTTAAGAAAACAAAAAGCAATTAGAAATCAAGAAGAATATTATGAGTAAATTAATTAAACCAGAACCAAAACAAGAATTTGATGATTTAGAAGAATTACGTAGGCAAATCGCTAATGAAGAATTAGCTACTGCTTATGACAGAGAAAAACATATTAATGAAATTAAATCTAAAATTACTAAAGATTTAAATGATGAAGTTCCTGTAAAACTTACCGATGAAATTTGTGAATTAGGATTATTATCTTGGTTTAGAGAAATTACTACAAAGTATGAAAATGCTAGACGATTAAAAGCATTGTGGGAAAAAGCTAATGAAGAGAATGAATCAGAAATTTCTAGAAGTTTTGGAATAAATGATTGTGATTTTAGATTATCGTTCTAAATAAATCTTATCATAAATCTTTTGAAGCATTTCTTTCATATCATGTAAATCCGATTGAAAAGTTGAACTTCTAGTTTCTAAAATTGATAATCTTAAAGATTGTGCTTCAATTAAAGTTTTATGTTGAACATCGGTAGCTAATAACTCTATTGTTTTTGAAGATAGCGATTTTACGTCATTTGTTAGTGAAGCGGCTTTCCAAATTAAACCTACAACTAATCCTACACTGGTAATACAAACACCAATAATTGTAAATAAATAATCTCCCAACTGCAATGTATTAGGAACTTGTGCTAGGAGCATTCATTTATTATACTCAAAGTAATTCTACGAATATAAAAAGTTCTTTTTGCAATATTTTTGCGCTGCGGCGTCTGTATACCCTTGTTCTGTCTACTTAGCATTACTAGCAAGTTCTTTCCCTTTGAATTGAATATTTTTGTTCTGTAAAGTATTTTAACCCGATTTTTACAAGATAAGTTAATTTTAGTTTATAAAATTTTTAAAATTATGTTTTCTTCTGTTTAGCTCGTGTACAGCACTTTTCTTAGATTTTTCTAAGGTTTATAAGATTTTTTTATAAAAGCTTGACAAATGATTGTCTACTATGCTACACACGCGCATGTCGTGACTATAGGACTCTAAAGAGAAATGATATTATTTATATAAAACTTCACTTCGTTCAGTTTTATAATATTATTCTTCGCTTTGCTCAGAATAATATGTTATTCTTAGCTTTGTTTAATTTTGTTTAGCTTTGAAAAGCTTTATTTAGCTTTGAAAAGCAAAAATAACATAGGAAGCTAAATTTTTTATAGATGGTTTAAAAAATTATGAAGGATTTAAAAAGTTTTATATAGTAAAAATAATATAGAAGATTTATTTAAAGTAACGATGGTAAAATTTTCTGAGAGGGCTTGACTTTTCAGCCGGGGTGTGGTATAGTGTCTCCAATGCACTACTTCAATGGACGGGAAGCTTATGACAACTGAACAACTGTTTAAAAAATTACTTGACCTTGGGTATGAGGAAGAACGCGTAGACTCTGGAGTGTGGTCGTATAATTCACCCGATTGTCCAGAACTAAACGGTTCATTTGAGGTTTATCTTTGTGTAAAATTAGAAAACGGGAAATTAGATCAATCTCTAAGCGTCTATTTCAATTCAAATAATGAAACAATTCAAAATTCTAGGGTTCCTGAATCAAATGAAGAATCGGTTACACCCGATGAAATTTGGAATTTTATTGAAAATTTTCAATCTAAAAAAGTAATATTTAATGAATATTTAGTATCATGTAAAATAAATGCACCATATGATATTACTGTAGATCAAATTAAAAATACTATTTTTGGGGGATATTATGTTAAAAAATTTAATCCTTATGATATTGCCATTGTATCTGTGTAATAAACTACATAAATGATTTCTATTCCAACCACAATGAACGAAAATCTTACCGATGTTGAATCACGAGTAGAACTTTCTCAAACCGAGAAAGAAGAAGCGTGGTTTAATGCAATGCGAAACTATTTCCTTGGATTTCTCCCAACAGATCAAATGGAGAAAATTTACAATGAAATTAATTTTATTCCTGAAGATAAGGAAGGATTTTACAAGAGAATTTCAAAAGAACTGGAGCCGCTATATTCCCAAGAAGAAGTTTTAATCAATCAATCACTTCCATTAACCATCGAAGGATTTGTTCCTCCGCAAAAGAAATTCTTTTATTCCTGGGATATTTTTAAGAAGTTTAATCTTGCACCTTGGGTTAAAAAGAGTATGCCTGATAATTGTCTAATTAAGCGATTTAAGGATGATTACACAACCTATGATGTTCGTTGCTTTGAAGAGTGTGGATTTGTAGAAATCGGAGATTGGCTTATTTCCAGAACAGTCCAACCATACGCAATCGTAGCAGATGTACCATTCAAGAATGAAGATGGAACCAAAGGAGTTAAGGAAGAAGTACAGGCAATCTATCCTTCCCTAAATAGTAAAACTGGACTACTTTGTGTTATTCCAAAAATGACAGAAGAGGAATTTTTTACTAAGTGTCCTTTTGTTCCGGGGGCAGATAATATGGGGATTCAGTTTACAGGCGAATTTGAGGTAGGGATGATTAATCCCGAGTTCGCAGCCGAATATAATATTCCATGTACCACAGCGTTCATTCTAAGGCGCTACAAGAGCAAATTGAAGATGAATAAGAACGTGAGTAAACCAACGGTTGAAAGAGATTTCTACCGTGGAGCAATGGTTGGTTAAATCAACTCTTCTAGACAAAATATCAACTAATTCTACAGTTTCCGATTATTTGGTAAACTCTGAATTAAGTAACGTTGATGAAGAGGAAATTAGAAATATTAGGGAAGTATTTACCCGGTTTCTTGGTGCTGTTAATTTCACTCATGTCGATGCGTATTATCCTGCTTATTATTCTGTCGATCTGGTTTCCAGAACTATCACAGGATTGTGGCCCTTAAATTATTTTGAACTTTTTCTTTGTGTAATGTATATTTGTAACACTTTTCAAGATAATTTAACTGAAAATGATTTAATGAGTCTTGCTAAAAAATCGTTAATAGGGTATAATATTCCAGAAGCGCAAATCAACAAAGCGCAATTACATGCTGGAATCTTACTCGCAACAGAATGAACTAATTGATATTTCTAGAAAAAAAGATGTAGTAAATTTAATAACTCATGCTCTTTTAAGCGGAATCGTAGTAGATATTATGTCTAATACATTTAAAAATTGGAGTAAGGAAGAAATTATAGATTGGTTTCCAAAATATAAGAAACAATCAGAAAGAGAAGGATCAGAGTGTGAGACAGAAGAACCAAAAGATATTTATCCAGATAATTCATCAGAAACTTCAATAATTACAGAATATATATTCTATTTCTTAGATAAAGATAAATGGACAATAGAAAACGAAAAAAGATTTAAACAAGAAAACTTATATATTGTAGATGCAGTATTACAATCAATTTTAATTAGATTAGAAAACAAAGAATATAAATCATTTATAGGAAACAATACCTATAATTTAATTTTACGACTTACATATACATTAATTGAAACAGGATATTTTGGTTATCAGGATTTACAAGTATTATTTGAGACATGTGATGAAAAACTTGCACCTTATTTTGAAGATTTACTAAATAATTATTTTGATTTTGATTTCTATAATGAATTTTATAGTGTAGCAATTAAAGATAATCAAGAATTAGATGAAGATCAATTAATTTTACTTGAGGTAGTATTTTATCTTGCCCGTATTTCAACTCAATATAAAGGAATTAAATTTACCACAGTACCAAAAGAAACGCTACCAGAAGTTTTTACAACACAATCAGACATTGGACTCGTTACTTTTCTATTTGCAATATGGTGTATTTTTTCTGAACAATATGGGAAACAAAGTCAATATAGATTAATAGTTCCAGAAAAATTATGTAAAGAAAGTCCATATGCTGAAGATTTAAAAGATTTAATAAAAACCATTATATTATGATAAACCAAAATAAAAAATATCTCCACAATATAGATTTATTTAATGAATTTATTGGAGATTTATACATAAAAACCAAACCAGAGATTGAAAATAAATGGGGAATATCACATTCTTCTATTAAAAGATGGAGAAAGAAGAATCCAGATCAATTAAGTATTTTTAAGCAAAGTACATTTGGTACGATTGGAACACAGTTTGTAACAGGAATGTCAGTTGCTAATCAATATCCAAAGAATAGTACACCGTTTGGAAACTGTTCAGATACTTTCAACGGTAATCAATGGACACACGAATCAGTAAGTAAGAAAAGAATTTCCACACTAGCAGAACTACTAGAGCATTGTAAAGTAGATTCAACTGAATGGGAAGTAGTCAAGTGGACTCTCAAGAAGTGGGATTTTGGAATTAAAAATTCTGAAGATGCTGTTGAAGTAGAAGAGTTTTTTGCTGTAAGTGCAGTATTTAAGAAACGAGTTGAAATAATTCAAGGAAAGCAAATCTTAAATGAACTTGCTGAAGAACTTAAAGCACTATCTCCAAAAGTATCACCATTTTACTATAATAAAGAAAATTTTACAGAAAAAAGACTTTTAGAGATTTCTCCATTTGATTTACATTTTAATAAACTTTGTTGGGAAGAAGAAACTGGCGAAAATTATGATTCTGTTGAAGCTACGAAACGTTATGAAACTGCTATTAGTGATCTTGTTAATAAAGCTGTAGCAACAGGTCCAATTGATAGAATTCTTTTTATAATTGGGCAAGACTTATTTAATATTGATTCTAATTCAAATACTACTACAGGCGGTACTCCACAAACTGCTGATTCTAGGCATCATAAAATCTTTAGAAAAGTTTTACATATGAAGATTGATACAATTCGTAGACTTAGCCTATATGCCCCAGTTGATGTGCTTATAGTTCCAGGTAATCACGATGAAGAAACAACCTCTTATCTTGGAATGGCGCTTGAAGTAGCTTTTACTAATGATGCAAATATAGATATTAATGCTTCTGCTAAACTACGTAAATATTATCAATATGGTAAAGTGATGCTTTGCTTTACTCACGGAGATAAAGAAAAACTAACCGATCTTCCGTTGATTACTGCTGTAGAAGAACCGTATATGTTTGGTGCTACAAAATATAGGGAAGTACATACCGGACATAAACACACAACTAAAGCCTTTGGGCGTGTAGATGTTGATGAACAGCACGGAGTACGTGTACGTATCCTTCCGTCACTTACGGCTACAGATGCTTGGCATAAGGGTAAGGGTTTTGTAGGTAATATTCAAGCTTGTGAAGCCTATATTTGGGATGCTGAAAAGGGTCTAGATACCATCTTAATTCATAATATCTAAAATCTAAGGTATAATTAATTCGGGTATTATTGTCACATGCCTCTATCGTGGCCTAAATTTTTCCAAGGCAAAAAAATACCTGAAATTACAAAAGGTTTAGTAACCGAACTAGATATTTTAGGTGAAGGCTTCCCCTCGCAAGATCAACTTGCGATCATGCGTACAACCTTTGGCGTACCGTACAAAGGCAAGATACGTCCGCTTACTGCTGCTCAAATTTACGCACAAATGCCTGTACTCATGGCATGTGTTGATAAAATTTGTAACTATGCTATGCAGGTTCCTCTTAATGTTTATAAACAAAGAAGTCTTGATGATGATATTTACGATGAACAACTAGTAACTAGAGGATTTCCAGCTAACACTATAATGAATGTAAATGAGTCTATGACTCAAACAGATTTTACATCAATGATGGCATTCTATCTCTTAGTCTTTGGAAATGCTTATATAGCAATGGAACCTGCACCAGAAGAATATAAAGATATTGCAGACTTCTTCTTATATCCCATGAATCCTACGTGGTGTTCTATCGTACCAGATGAAGCAGGAGAATCCTTATATCTTTATCAACGTGCAGGTAAACGAATCTTCTTTAAGAAAGAATATGTAATTCATATTAAAGAAAATAATCCTTATGATAACTTTCAAGGATTTATTAAGATGAATAGTCTTGACTACGATTTATCTAAAGAACGATTTGCTAAAGGTGATCTTTCTAGATATTTTGAAAGAGCTTCCAATCTTAATGGAGTAATTACTATGGATAAGAACTCCAGAGTAAATGCCGATGAAATTCGTAAATGGAAGAAACAATTAGAACAAGATTATTCCGGCCCTGCTAATGCTTATCGTACTCTATTCTTAGAAAATGAAATGAAGTATGAAAAGATAGAAACGCAAGGAGGGGCGCAAAAAGCAGCTATTGATGTTATAGCAGATTCAGCCAGCACTACGCAAATGCTCTATGGTGTTCCTGCCGCACTATTTACAGGTGATGCTAGAGATATTGAAAAGGTAGAAGAAATGTTTTGGAATTCTACTGTTAAACCATTACTTACCAGAATTCAAGCACAACTTACAAAATTTATTCAAAGAAAAGCAGGACCAAAGTGGGAATGTCGTTATAATTATGCAAATATTTCAGCATTAAAACGACAAGACTTTACTGTAATGCGTAGTGTGGTAGCAGCCATTAATACCGGGTATATGTCAGTAAATGAAAATAGAATTGCTAATGGTATGCCTCCACTTACAGGCGCATATAAAGAGTTTGGAGATATGCCTCAACCCATGTGGCAACTAAAGAATAATATTATAGGTCCGCTGTCTAAAGGTGGATTTGGAGAACCGGGTGGGGGTAATCCAGCACAATCAGGCAAAACAGGTCCTAGCCTCACCGTAGCAGGTTCGCAAGGCGGCAGGGATCAATCCTCGCAAGGTGAAGCACAAATGGCTGATGAACATGGAAGTAAAACAATTGAAAGTATTGAAGATTATGATATGATTGAAATAATTAGTAAGATTTTACTAGAAGATAATTTGCAAGGTAAACTCTAATCATGGAAAATTCTATTGATGGAATTCTCTACGAATTAGCATTCAAGGGTGAAATTGTAGAAAAATCTATGAAAGGCGATAAACTTGTCTTTTCTGGATATATTAGTACAGATGAAGTAGATTTAACCGGAGATAGGTGTCCAGCAGAATCATGGAGAAAATATCTTGAGTTTTATAATCGCAATCCTATTTACTGTTATAACCACGATAGAACCATCCCAATTGGAAAATGTCGTGAAGCTACTATTGATAATAAAGGACTTTTATTTAATGATATTACATTAACTCCAATTCCTTTTGTTAAAGATGTATTAATGCCACTTATTCTTGATGATGTATTAAAACAGCAATCTGCTGGATTTATGAATCTTAAACAATCAAAGAAAAGTGGAGTAACAATTTTAGAAGAAAATTATCTTCTAGAAGGTTCTCTTGTTCCTGTTGCAATGAATCCTAATGGAACAGATATTAAAGTAAAAGGTATTGAACTATTTACAGAAGAGGCTAAAGTATATGATCTATGGACTATGTATGATAAAGGATTAATCGAAGTTTCTTCTAAAGTTTATAGTGTTCCCGATTCAGATGTTTTTTCAGGAAGTGCAAAAATAAGTCAAAATAATGCAGACACAATTATGCCTACAAATACGTTTACACCAATGTTTAAGGGGATTGAAGTAACTAAACATATTGATTCTTCATATGACCCGGGGGGTGTTAAGGTAGATTTTCCTAAAAATTATGCATCAACCGCTGTAGAATATACTAAGGCAGCAGAACTTACACATGCAGGTAAGCAAAAAGCTAATCGTGAAGGTGTTAAAGATAAGTATATATTCCAAATTGGGCATGTAACAGAAAAGGGGTTTGCTTATGATTGGAATATGCTTGCAACCACTACCGCTAAAGTATTAGGTGCTAAAGGTGGAGCAATTTTTGAAGAAGGAGAACAACTAGCAGTTCTTAAACGATTAGAACAAGCATATGCAGTTCTTGAAAAGCAATTTCCACAGTATGAGAAAACTGGAGAAACTTTATCATATATTCCTGAATGGAAACTTACCGATATTAAATATGCCGAAGTAAAATTTTTTAATGATGAAGATATTATTGTTGCTGATACTATTGCACATGAGAATATTGATAGTCTAAATAATTATATTGAAAAGAACGGTCCCGATAGAATTAAAACAGAACTAAAATATCTTTCACATTCTGTAAATCTTAATATTTCTGGTGGTAAACATGGAGAATATGATAGTGATGGAGAAAATGATTCTAAATTAATGACTCAAGTTCTTCACCTACTTCATGGTTATCAGCAAACAAAAGATAAAGCTAAAGAAGATTTTCATAATAAACTTTCCTCTCCTGGTGAAGTAGATTACGATGCAGCACATAAAAATATGAAAGATGCTGTAGATCATTATGTCACCAATTGTCTTTCTGTAGGCGCTGACGGTCAAGGCAACGGCAATGATATGGACCTTGATAGTTCACAACTTGACTTAGATCAAGATGAAATTATTAAGGGTAAAAGTAAGAAAGAAATGCGTGAAGCAAATCCTGATGAACCAGAACCTTTAGCTGTAGCTGCTCAAACAGAAAACGATGAAGCATATCTTGATCCTGATAATATTATGGGTACTTTAGGAGCTAAAGAACCACAAGGAGAAAATGACCTTAATCCAGAAATTAGAAATAGAAGTCGTCAAGCAGTAGAAGCCGCTGATTCAGGACACGGAATTCCCGCTAAAACTAAGGAAGAGATTGAGGCAGCTAATAAGAAAGCACGTAAAGATCAAAGTACAACTGTAAATGAAGTTTCCTCTGTAACTAAAGATAAATCTCCATCTAAATATAATCATATGGATGATAGAGGGGGGAAGGCAACACATTATGCAGGACCACATAATTCATTTCCAATTGAAAATCAAAATGATGTTGATGATGCTTGGGATTTAAGAGGACATGCGGATAATCCTTCTCAGGTTGGCCGAAATGTACTTAGACTTGCTGCACACCTTGGACTCAATCCACCTAAAGGTTATCATCCCGGCGAAACTAAGAAAGCAAAATCACCGAAAGATGAAGTAGTTGTAGCTGAAGAATCTAACGATGGTACTACATTCCCAACCTCACCACCTTCAGTCCCTTCTGATGGTGATGCAGATGGTAAGAAAAAGAAGACTAAGTTCCTCTACTATCTATCTTGCGTAAAGTATCTCGGAAAAGATAATGATACTAGATATGGGTATGTAATCGGTACTACCGACAAAACAGCATGTCCCGTAATTCTACGTGTAGAAAAACTTAACGATCAATTTAAGTTTACAAAACACTTTGACATTACAGATGCAGAACTTACGGAAATTCCACAATTTGATGAATTAAATGCATTACAAGAATTAGAATCAATTGTAGAAAAAAGTAAATCTATCTTAAAAGCCTTTGATCCAATTCAAGTGATTACTAAAGATAACACCTTAGAATATCTCGATAGACTATTTGGTTTTTAAAAACTTTTTTCTAAATAATATTTTATAGGTATTATATGAAATAGCTGGAAGCAGGGGATCAACCCGACGTTAAACGATAGCGAAGGAAAATATTATGGATAACAAAGAACCCACTATCGTCGTTGAGGAAATGTTGGCTGCGATTGCAAAAGACAAGAGTCTTTCAGTTGAAGATGTTAAAGCACGTCTTTCTGATGCTGTTAATAAAGGACAGTCTCATGAAACCCAAGTTAAACTTTATAATGAACTAAATGAAGCTGTTCAGCGTCTTACTGAAGTTTCAGTTTCCCTTGCCGAAGATAAGGTAAAGAAACTTGATGCTGAAGCATTTGAGGAAGCTGCTAAGGATCGACTTTTTGAGGTTTATAAGAATCTTCCTGACACCGATCCTCAGAAGATGCTTATTAAGTCAACTTTCCAGGTTAATAACAATCTTTCTAATTCTGATACCGATCTAATTCTTGACGGTACTGCTTATGAAAAGGCAATGAAAGCGCCAATTTATAAGACTAATGATAGGTATGATGAACTAACGGATGCACGAAAGGCTAATGACCTTCTAGCACTTTATGTTGCGGGTAAGGGCGGTGTAGAGGAAGCACTAGAAGATGATTCTCCCTATGCACGACTTAAACCGGCAACACTTAAATATTGTTATGATCGTCTTGTTAAGGAGCAAATCCCAGGAATTGAATTTCTTGAAAAGGGCGTTAATGGTGCTATGGACACGCTCGTCAGTGGTCAGGGTCTAGAATGGGTACCTGCACAGATTCTTAGCCGTAATCTTTACGAAGATATTTGGCTTCAACTTCTAGTTGCTGGTAATTTCCAACGATTTATTGCTACAGGTCCAACCTTTAGCTATCCGATCCGAACTGCCCGAACTCGCGGTTATTGTATGAACCAAGCAACTGCGGTTACTGATTTCTTCAATCAGTCAGTTGGTTCTAAGGTTATTCCTTCATACATGGGTACAAACCTAATTAAGTTTGTTGCACAGAAGTATGGAGTTGTGACTTACCTATCTGATGAACTTGAACAGGATGCGGTTTTCCCGATTCTTCAAGCAATCTATGGTGATCTTGCTTACGGTGCTGCTGATGGTATTGAAGATGCCGTTCTAAATGGTTCTTCAACTGCTGCACTTAATGATCTTGATAATCAGGATACAGATACTAACCGACTTTGGGCTAATACACTTGACCAGGGCGACGGTATCCGACTCAACACTAAGACTTCTGATGCTAGATTCCTTTGGAATGGTATTCGACAAGCTATTCTTACTCTTGGTACTGAAGCAACTATTCCGAAGTTTAATGCTTCTGGTACTCTTTCTCGTGCAAACTTCCTTTCAACTCGTGCATTGATGCTCAAATATGGTGTTGATCCTACTCAACTCTTTACGATTACAGGCCCGCAAAGCTATGCAACAATGCTCGGATTTACTGAAGTTGCTACAATGGAAAAATATGCTGCAAATGCTACCGTTCTTCGCGGTGAACTTGCTCGTATGGATAATATCCCAATTATTGTCTCTCCACGTATGTATGAGAATCTTAATGCTAGTGGTGTCTTTGATAACGTTACCACAACCAAGAAGTGTTCACTCTACGTGCATAAGGATGCTTATGCCTTTGCTGACAGAATGACACTAAAGGTTGAATCAGAAAGACAGATTCTTTCTCAGCAACGAGCAGTGGTTGCTTCTATGCGATTCAGTTTTAATAAGATGTTCCTTACTACTGAACCGACTGAAGCACTAATCTACAACTATTAATACTTAGTTTAGAAGTTAAGAGGAATGCAGATAAAAATTTGCATTCCTTCTTTCTTTTATGCTATACTCTCAAGAAGGAATAACTATGGCAGCAACACCTAAATTTAAAGCTATTAAAAATGTTTCTAAAAAGAATGAAACTATGACTTGTAAATGTGTTTATAATCTTAAATCACATCAGTATGTAATTACTAAAACTGAAGATGCTAATGATCTACTTAGAGATTTTCCTCATTTTCTTGTAGAGTTTGGAAAGCCGGGGTGGGCTGATGAAGTTATGAAAGGTGGAACTCTTGAACTTGGTAATCCCTACTATGATCCTGAAGACCCTGAACCGTGGGATGATGAAGTTACTGAAGTGCCAGTTTCACCTATTGAAATTGTAGGAGAAAAGGAAATAGATAATTCTGATTATGCACATACTAAGTTAGAAGATATTCCCACAACTCCGCTTGCAGACTATACAAATATTGCAATAGCGCAACCGGTACAAGAACCCGCTACAGAGTATTCTGGTGTAGGAATAGAAACACCAACGGAGTAGTAGTTGAGCGATACACTCAAAGGATATGCGTCTGCAACACAAGTAGCTAATTTTATGGGGATAGTCCCAAATACAGCTAACTTAGCGCAAATAACAACATATCTTGGAGTAGCAGAAGAATTAGTAGAAAATTATTGTCAAACAACTTTCTTACAAGAAATTGGCGGTAATACTTCCGATCTAGCATCAACTCAAGCTTCTGGTTGGTTAGTAGTAACATCAGCAACTTATACATTTCAACCAACAGATGTAGGACAATTTATTCGTATTGTATCAGGAACTAATTTTACTCCTGGGGTATATTTAATTGCTTCTGTAGCAGGAGGAAATGCAACACTTTCAACTGCGTGTGGAACTACTGGAAATGCATCATCCGGTACATGGCATGAAAGTGTAAATAAGATTTTTAGTGGACATGGAAATACTACAATTTTCCCAGGTTTATATATTCAAGATGTACTTGCTATGAATCTTCTTGATATTGATGGAGTATCAGTAATCTATACTTATATTATGAATACTGATATAACACTTAAACCAGATACACCATTAAAGATTGCAAGTACACCAGTTTATAGATGGATTGAAAGAAAATATTATAGCGGTGGAAGTTTTGGACAACAAGGCGGCGATCAATCAGGAGTAACACCGTATTCTGTAACTCCTATCTTTATTCAAGGTTCGCAAAATATTCAAGTATTTGGAGTGTGGGGATTACCACAAATTCCTGATACCATTGTTTACGCCATATGCGCCACTGTACAGAATATGTTTAGGGCCATAGGAATTAATCCATTTATTAAATCAGAGGGCGCATACGGGCGTTCTGTGGTCTTTAATGATACAAATGATTTTGAAATGATTCCTCCAATGGCTCAAAGACTCTTGGACCCTTGGGTGAACAAAGCGATCTTCAACACCGATGGATTTTAAAAATGTCTGCTACACCTATTTTAACTTCATCAGGTTGGTTTTAGTATGATTAATTATCAACTTAAATTAAAACTTACTAAATATCAGGAACAACAATTAGAATCCTGGTTACCAATACTTACCTCTATTTGGAATTGGACTATAAGAAAAATTGAATTAGATGCTAAAGATAATATATATTATAATAGTAAATTTGATTTTGTAAATTTATTAGTAAATCATAGTGAAAAATTAGGAGTATCTAGTCATACTATGATGTGTACTACTATGACTGCATATAATTTATACCAACAATATATAAAGAAAAAATGTGGTAAACCTAAATTTAAAGGACAAAGAAATAAACTTAATAGTATTCTATTTCCAGATATTATTAAACAACCACAAAATAATAAAATACAATTACGAGTAATAGGTAAAATTAAGTATCATAAACAACAAATACCTGAAGGTAATATTAAATGTGTAAGAATTATTAAAAAAGTAAGTGGTTGGTATGCAGTATTAACTATAGATACTAAACCTAAAAAAATATCTATTATTAGTAATAATAAAGTAGGAATTGACCCAGGATTTAAACATTTACTTACACTATCTAATGGTGATAAAATTGAACATCCTCGTGAATTTGAAATTAATGCGGAACGATTAGCACAAGCACAACGCGGGCATAATAAGAAACTTGCTGCTATAATTAATGAAAAAATTGCTAATCAACGAAAAAACAGAAATCACAAACTCTCTAGAAAATTAGTAAGTGAAAATGAATTAATAGTTTTTAGTAAAGATAATCATAAAAATGTTGCTAAAAAATTTGGTAAATCTGTGTCCTCTTCAGGACATTATCAACTTCAAAAAATGTTAGAATACAAGTGTCGTACAGACGGTAGGCAATACATAGAAGTTGATTGTAAGTTTTCCACCATGACCTGCTCTACCTGTAATGCTCGTACCGGGCCTACAGGTTGGGAAGGCTTGAAGGTAAGGAATTGGGAGTGTACAGAGTGTGGAACTTTACATGATAGAGACATAAATGCCGCTATCAATACGCTTAATTCCGGGCTTGGAATAAGCCACGAGAATACCGTGAAAACGGAAATACAGAAAACTAGTAATGAATGGGGTAATATTTAATGATTACACCACTATTATCAACTAGTAGTTCATGGTTTGAAAATGTCACTTTTAATGTAATAGATTTAGTGTACCAAGTTTTAGATATGCACAGTGTTCCGAGTAATACAGTTGTATACTCAGGGTTAGTAGGACATTTACAAAATGCACAATTTAGTAAAGAAGGGCAAGCAGATAAAGAAAGAAATAGAACTTCACCGTGGATATTAACAGTAACTACTCAATATGATTTACAAATGGGACAATTTATAGTAATTACAAGTGTTAAGAATGCTTATGGTATGTGGATTGCTAGTACCCAACCTTACGAACAATTCAAAGTAGATTTCCTCAACGCGTCATTTAGTAATTCAAACGAGAAAATTCTTAGATTATCGCGTAGGGATGCTGTGGCGAATACTAGTAACACTGCTGATGGAGTAATAAATTAATGAGTGTAGCATCCCACTTATCACAAGAACTAATTTATGTAGACATAAATATACCTAAACTTACACAACAAATTAAAGAAGTTTTAGATGAACGATCTGCTACACATCATTCTATTCAAGATTTAAAACTCAAAGTTTTAGAGGCGTTCGGTAAGGAGACAAGAAGACGTGCAAGAATTATTTTATCACAAAGTTCTAGAGGTTCAGCGTATCCTCCTGGTGGTGGAGGAACAGATACTAGATACGGCGGTATTAGACTTTATGACACTATTACATGGAAGGTTTATCCTAATCAAAATAGGGTAAGAGTTATGGCGGGTGGAGGAATTCGCCCTGATGCTTTTATGTATAACAAACCGCGTGGAGAATTTACTCAAATGAATAATGTAAGTTTCTTTTCATTTAAAATGAATAGACGAGTAAAATATAAACAAGTGCAACGTGAAGGAATTTATTATTTGGGCGGGGCTTTCAGGGGAGTATTGCGGGACCTCCAAAAAATTGTGGATCGTGTAGTTAGAAAGGAGATTTCAGATTAATATTCCCCATTTAACAAAATGTTTGGCATCTAATATGTCATTAGCATCTGCTACTAGTTTTACTGAAATAGATTCTCTGACCGTCTCATTGTGGCAGAATCGTGTACTTTATACAGCATCGCCTGTAACACAACTTACTACAATTAATCAAGCACAATACTGTATCATAGAATTTACATCGGGTGCTTGTCAAGGCATTCGTTGTGTAATCTATAGTCATGCAGCACAACCTACTCAATTTATTTGTGCTGATGATATGAGAGGTTCCCTACAACCGGCACCAGGAGATACTTTTAGAATTTATGGTGGTCCACTTATATCAGGGTTATGTAATGTATTTTGGATGCAACAAGATTCATTTCAAAATATTCCAGATAATAACTTTATAATTGTAGTAAGTACAGGTGGAGGAAATATGTTTATTGATCGAATTAATGCTAATCAATTACAAGGATTAATGGCATTTAGACAACAAGCAGAAATTGAAATAATGGTTCTAGCACCATTTGTTACTGCCGATGCTTCTAGTTTTACAAATTATAATGCTGCAATTTTAGATATTTATACATTAGTAGATCAAGTAAGAACATTTACCGCACTATTTAGAATGAGTACAGTTAATAATTTTACTGGTAAAGGGCCGATTAAATGGGATTATTTTTGGTCAGTACAGGAAGATGGTTCACTAGCAAGACAAGGATGCACAATTACATTTACCTGTGAGTCTGCGTCATAATCTTTTTCTACAGTAAATTATTCAAGTATAATGTATAAATGCAACCAAAATGGGTGTTAGAATATGTCGCATCAGAAGGCACTATTCTTCATAAACCTTTAAGCGATGGTCAGTGTTTATTTCAAAAAGGACAACCATTTACCGTAACCAATTTTGAAGATTATAGACGACTTGTAAATACTCACCGTGGAGAATTTGTAGAAATTAGTAATAATCTAGATGAAATTATTCCTAAAGAAGAAAATGTTACAGAACCTACAGCAGAACCTATTGGTTATCCAATAACAAAACCCAAAGCAGAACCCACATTAGAATTAAATAAGGAAGATAAATAATGCCAAAAACTAGAGTCTTATATCCCACAGCACTATCAGGAACTAATGATGGCACTACTTTTACAGCTAATGGTGCCACAATGGTTCTTGGTTATTCTGTTAATAGTGTAGCAAATGGTGTACAAGCTAATCTTAGATTTGATACTCACTTAGTTGGTTGTGTTTATGATGGTACTGATCTTGCTTCTGTATCTCCTTGGACTACGGTAACATCTGCTTCTTATCAATTCCAAACTACAGACATTGGATCAACGCTTTATATTCAAACTGCCGGTACAAACTTTACTGTAGGTAAATATACAATTACGGCTGTTTCAGCTAATGGTGCGGCTACATTAAATGCCGCTTGTGGATCAACCGGTGCTGCATCAGGCGCTACTTGGTTCTTAGGACCATTTAATACTCAACATGTAGTTGCTACTCAATTTCTTTCTACAGTTACCGCTGTTGGCGCTTCTGGTACACCGCATACTACTGATTTAACTGCCGCTACTGCTACTACAACTCCAGTTGTTTCTTCCATTTCATATACATTCTTAGCTACTGATGTTGGCAATACAATTACAATTACCGCAGGAACTAACTGGCTTACAGGAACTTATACAATTGTTTCTGTTGCTGGTGGAAATGCTACATTAAATAAGGCTTGTGGTAGTTCCGCAACACTTACTGCCGGTACATGGTATGAAGGAACTCTCGCTGGAGCTAATCACCCATTTGCATTATGGGGAGCTAATTATCGAAGTGCATTAGGAATTGGAGAATATAATGTTTCTGCCAATAATCTTCAAACAGAATATCGTCAGCAAATTACACCGACTACTCTTCCATTAATTCCATCATTTACTACAGCTACTTTTGCTGCTGCTGGCGGTTCACCTTACGCTGCTGTTTATGTTGTTCCTTCTAGATTCTTAAATGCTGGTGTTCCTGGTGATGCTAATATTTTCCCTGCAACTTTTGCTGGGGTTGACCTAGCTTCTTCAAATGGTACAAATGCTGCCCCATCAGTAACTTCCGCTTCACATACATTTACTCAAAGTGATGTTGGGCAACCGCTAAATATCTTAGCAGGAACTAACTGGACTACAGGAATATTTACTATTGTTTCTGTTGCTGGGGGTGCTGCTACATTAGACAGAGCGTGCGGAAGTTCTGCCTCCATTTCTGCGGGTATTTGGTATGAAGGTGGAACTTGTGACCTAGAAATTAGATTACTCGCTTCAGGAACGGTTACACAGACCGGTGATACGGTTACTGTACAAGGCCCCGCAAGCGTAGGAACTTATGCGTCAGGAATTTATTCAGGACAAACAGAAAAACCAACTCTAACAGTAGTTTCAATTTCACCCACCGAAATGTCTTCAGGACAATCTCCTTATCGAAAGGTTGCAATTGGCGCTGAAAGTTATTTTGCATATGATATTGAACCCGTAGAAGGATACGCTGTTGTAGGACAAAATATTCTTGATGTAGATTCAATTGGACTAACGCAGCAAGCAGCTAATCTTTTTGGTGCAGCACTATCTAATGAACGTGCTAGACCTCGTAAGGTAGCTATTGGAAGAACCGGTTCTGGTGGAAATATTTCATTTGAACTTACTCCCGAAAAATGGACTAAACTTCTTACTGGATTGATGAAGATTGTTTCAATTCTTGATTCTAACGGTAATGAACTTGGAAATGCAACCATCTTCAATGGTCCTGTTAGTGGAACTGATCTTACTTCAACTAATGCAACTAGTCTTAATCCGGTAGTTACATCAGCTAGTAGAAACTTTGGAATTACTGATTTAGATCAAACTATTGTTGTTACTGCCGGTACAAACTGGACTACAGGAACTTATACGGTAGTTGGAGTATTTGGAGCAGGAGCAGCAGGAGCGCCGCTTAATGGAGCAGTCCTAAACAAAGCCTGTGGTTCAGCCGCATCTATTTCTGGTGGAACTTGGGTAGAAAGTGGTCCTGCACCAACTACAGCTAATACTACAATTGCACTTGCTACAGTTACCTCCAATATTACAACTTTTTCAAGTACAGGACCGTATACATATCAATTTAGAACTTGTCAATCTAGTCAAGTAAACTCATTTACAGGAATTGTAAAGAAAGGATCATTCCGAAAGGTTTATCCAGGTCTTAAAGTTTCTTCAATGTCATTTTCTGTTGGACTAGATAATCTTGTAAGAGCTACAGTAGATTTTGCAGGACTTGATGAATTTACCTACGATCAAACATCATTCGGACTCTCAGGTGATGAAATTGTACTTTCAACGAGTGCAGGATATGATACTATTACAAATAGTGTTTGGTCCTATGTTGATGGTGTTTGTGCCCTCGGCTCCATGACTGATAGTTATACACAAGCTACTACAATTAATCTTTCTAATGATCTTAGAGAACGAAGAGGATTAAACGGTAAGCGTGGTCCTGTTAGTCATTATGCACAAGGATTTAGTGCAAGTACAAACCTTACACTCTATTCTGAGACAGAACAACATCTTAGAAAATTTCTTGGTGTACAATATCAAGGATTTCCATTTAAACCAGGAAAGGTTATTAACTTTGATGCTTATTCATTAACTTTTGGTAGGCAAGATATTTCTGATCTTCTTCAGTTCTATATGCCAAAGACAATGTTTGTTACTCTTGCTGATCCTATTCAGGGCGAAGATGTAATTATGTTGTCTGGTGATATGATTGGAATTTATGATTATCAAAACTGGAACTCTAATATTGTAGTTACACTTACAACCAGCGAAGTGCCATCAGCGTTCTTCCCATCTACTAATTATATTACGGTCTATCCTCCTGATACTACAGGTATTCAAACGCAGGGTAACCTTAATTATCTTCCTGTTAATCCAACTAGTCCTATCATTGATCCTTATGCTCCCGGTGGTGCTGGTGGTGGGGGTGCAGGTAGTGGTTCTAGCGGTACTGCTGGCGGTGGTTCTGGTATTGGACCTTCTGGATAAATTTACTTGATTTAAAGTAGTAAAATGTGGTATTGTGTAATAAGCAATACCACATTTTTATTATGGAACCAACACTACCTATTCGTAAACCACAATCTTCTACACCTAACGTACCAAAACCACCCGAAAAGAAAAATATTAAAGGACAGCGATCATTTGTAAAAATGCTAGATGATCGTAAATATCTTATTGATGGTATTGAAGAATATAATGATGAAGGAGAACTTATTGATCCTTGGCGAGAAGGAAATACCTACATCCTTGTAAAACCACTCTCAGCAGAACATTATATTAGATATAATTTAGAAAATGGAGAAACTATTGATAAAACTACAACTCTCATTATGGGATTTGAATTCTTGCAATATCAACGCTATCTAAAAAAGCAAGAAGGTGAAGATGTACCCATGATTGAAGTTAATCAAGATGGTGCATATCTAATTCCAGAAGTAGGTTATCTTTACGGTGATCCTGCTATTGCTAGGTTAAATCTTTGTGCTTATATTATGTCCTGTCATGGTAAGATTGTAGGATTTGATGAATTTGGTAAATATATTCTACATCCAATTTCACAAAAAGAAATTCTAAATCTTTTACCTGGAAACTTTGCAAATATTGTAGTTAATGAAGAAACTCAAGAAACAGTATTCTACGAACTTCTTAAAGTATCAGCAGTTTTTAATTCAGATACGATTGAAAAGGAACTTGTTAAAGATGCAGAACTAAAGGAAGATGAACTAAAAAACTTACCCAGCAAGAACGGGAATACCAAATCAGGCAAAAAGCCCTCAAAAACTCAAAACGAAATAATCGAATAAATAATAACTCTATCCAAAATCCATTAGCTAAATCATTTGATGAACAAATGGAAGGTGAAGATTGGGGTAGAGTTTTATATTTAGTTGCTAATAAATGTGGTATTAAATGGCCTGAAGTTCTTAAACTAGAACAGTATATGCTAATTGCATATTATGAAGAAGCGGTTTATGATGAACAATTACAAATATATAATCGTGCAAGTAGTTTATAAGGTATACATAAATAAGAAGAAATGGCTGGTAACGAACAAGTATTTGTTGAATTAGGAATAGGTTTAAATCTACAAGAAGCCGAAAAGGTTAAAAAGGGTCTTCGTGACATTCTTTCAGAAGGAATGGCTACTAATGCATTTTATAGACAAAATGCAGCAGGACAGTTTATTAATCAAAGAGGACAATTTGTTTCTCACAGCGAGGTAGGTACCTATGTAGGGCGTCAAATGGCGCTAAGTGCTGCGGCGAGTACCGGACGTATAGACTCATATATTCCAGGATCAGGTAGAGGTCCTAATTTTACTAATGTATATGGACAAAATACACAATCCGCAGATCAAGCATATAAAGTTGCAATAAGAAATGCAGAGAAATTACAAAAAGATTTAGATAAATTACAGCAACAAACCGCAAATAGGGTAAATTCTTCCATCAATCAACAAGTAAAAGATTTTGAAAAAGCAGAAAAACTTAAAACACAAATAGCAAAAGCAGAATCTAATGCACGAATAAAACAAGAGGAATTAGAAGCTGCTAAAAAATTAGAAATACAAAAAAAGTTTCAAGCACTTTCTCCACTAGGAAAACTAAATGCATGGATGCACGGCGGTACTCCACAAGCCATAGAAAATGCAGGACGTGCAGGTTCACCACCAATCGTACCTTTTGGAAGAGGAAATAATTCTCTATTTAATGAGTTTAATCATCGAACTACAAATGTTGCACAACTTGCTGGAGTATCTTTATATGGATTAGGTGCTGTAGGTGCTGGAGTATACGGAGTAAAACAATCTTTTGATGCTGCTGCTGAAATGAAACGTTCAGAACTTGCACTGACGGGAATTGTAAATACTTATTATAAATTTTTAGATGCACAAGGTAAATCAGTATCTAATGCAGAAAATCTAAATCGTGCAGTTCAACACAGTCACGAATTATATCAAAAAATTGCACAAGTAGCACCTAAAGCATTAATGTCAACACAAGATTTGGCAGATGTTTATACTGCTAATTTAGGATTACTTGCATCTAAACGTGGAGGGATTACATCGGGAAATAAAGCGGGATACAATGAAGATCAAATGCTTGAAATTATATCTAAGGTTGCTGAACTTAGAGGATTATTTGGTGACCAAGCAGGATCATTAACAGCTAATTTACAACCTTTTGGTACGGGCGTATTAAATAGACGTTCTGCTAGAACTCTACAAAATATCGGACTATCAACAGATACATGGCAATCTACTGCTAAAACAGAAGGTCCACAAGGACTATTTAATTTATTTGAAAAAGCAATAGAAAAGTTTAAACCAGTTCTAGATTCAATTGCTAATTCTCCCGAAGGTAAGATGAAGGAATTAGATGCTGCTTTTGTAAAAATGAAGCAGACTATTGGCGTAGAACTTATGCCAGTAATTCTTCCTTTTATGGAACGATTGTCTGCATCAGTACAACGATGGGTTTCATCCGGGGCGGCTAAAAGATTTGGGGATGATGTAGCGGGAGTATTAGCAGCACTAGGTAAAGTAGCAACCGGCACTATTTCTATTCTTTCAGGGTTTAAAGGAAATTTGGCTGAAGTATTAGGTCTAGCGGGTTTTCTAGGAGTAGTAGGAGTATTTGTAAAAGGAATGGCGGTTAAAGCTGTAGAAGCTAGAGCCGGGGTAGTAGGATTTCTTGGAGTTATAGGATTATTAGTTACTGGATTATTTACTTATATACAACAAGTAAGAGAGGGCCAACAAGGAATTGAAAAAGGTGCTATTGGACTTAGTGGACAACTATCTGGAGTAAGTCCTATGCAAATAAATGCTGCTGGTATGCAATTAAATCAAGACTTTCCCGGGGGAACAGGATTTTTACCACAAGCACAATTAGCAACTGAATATTTAGGGGTTACAAAGGCGTATAATCAAGCAGCTAGGCAAGCGTATAATAAAGAACAACAGTTATTTAAAGGTGTACCTGGAGCAGGAAGAGAAAGTTTTGAATCATGGCTAAATAGGCAATCTGGTAAGACACGCGGGGAAGAGGCTATAGGACCATATGTAGCAGCACTTAGAGAAACAGGAAAATACTTTATAGGGCAAGAACCGAATGATGCCGCAGTTGCCGCAGAGTGGAATACATATTGGTCTAGTGAACATGCAAATTTAAATAAACAACAAGATGCGTTAAGTGCATTTGAAAAAAATAATGCTGGATTTATTTCAGGATTACCCCTAACAAATAAAGCAGCATATCTTTTAGCTATGTCTCAACGTGGTAAAAATATTAATTCCGCTATATCCTCCGCTAATTCATCAGTTGTAGGTACTGGGGGAGTAGGGGGAGCAAGTGGAATTATTGGAGCAGCTTTTCGAGGAACAAAACCTTTTAATGTGGTTGGTAATACTGATTTAACCCCCCCACCTAAAGTCACAGGCGGTGACCCAGGAATACAATATACTACACCAGATCGCTCAGATACTATTATGGCGATTGCTAAAGCACAAGCAGATGTAGCATTTAGTCAAGAATACATTGATGCAATGCCAACCAATACACCGGCAGATCGTATTGCTAAAGCTTCTGCAATTATGCGGTTACAACAGAAACAAGAAATACTAGCTAGGGCGCAATATAGAGATAAAATGCAGGGATTATCGGGTGATCCCGTAGCATTTAAGAAAGGGTTACAAGTATCTCCACTACCTGATGATCCCGCTACTGCTTTTAAACTATTATCACATAATACTAAAAATCAAAATGAAGCATTACAAGCATATAAAGATGAATTAAATAGACAAGAAATATCTAAACGTGCAGCATTACGAGGGTCAAGAGAAGAATTACAAGCGGGATTTTCAGAATATTCGCGCTTAGCTACAGCGGGAGCAGCAGGAGTAGCAGATAGTTTTGCATTACGTGGAACATTAGCAGCAGGAACAGGTGGAAGTGCTACTGCTGTTTATAGTGCTAAGATGCAAGAATTAAATCAACGAGAAGTTGAAGCACGTATTAGACTTAATGAATCGCGTAAACTACAATATATGGGAGCATTTATTTCTGGTAATGGTCCCGCCACACAAGAAGCAACTAATGCTATGAATGCAGAACTTGCTAAAATAGCAGTAGAGAAACAAACAGTAAAGTTTGCATATAATAGAGAACAGGCACAATTTACTACAGAAATGGCCTTTAACGCAGCACAGCGAGGTATAGGAATATCCTCGCTGGGAATGAGTAGTCTTAATTTCGCGGGACGTAGAAGTATTGCAGAAGCTACATTTAATGCAGAGATAGCAAGAGCTAACGGTACATATAGCCCACAGGAGCGTCTAGGTAACCCACAGACAGCCGCAAGATATATAGATGCAGTAAACTCAGCACGAGCAGCATACACTAAAAATTTATTTGAAATTAATGCTTCCGCAGGACAAAACGAAGTAGAAATGTTTATGGCCGCACATGCTGAAGGGATGGGCCAATCAGGACCACAAGGACAAATAGCATTAAAGAATTATAGAATTGCTTTAGCTAATCAAAGAATTAAGGGCGCTAATCTATCAACACCAGAAGGAGTAAAAAGTGCCGAATCAGATTCCTTATTAATTCAAGCAATAGAAAAGCAAATTAAAGCTATTGAAGCAAATACAGTATATCTAGGAATATTATCAGGTAAAAGCTTAGAAGCAGCAAAATCTGCTGCATATGGAAGTGCGGCACCTGGATTTGTCGGTTCAATGGCAGACACATTTAATACTCAGGCTGCATATTATACAAGTTTACAGGGGGATGATTTAACAAAGTTTGCAGCAGCTAGAGGCGTTAGAACTGTAGGAAGAACACCTGAACAAATACGAAATGATTTACAGATTCAAGATTATGGTTCAGCGCATAAAGGATTTCAATTAGGTGCAGCAGCAGATGCCGCTGTAGGGGCGTTGATGGGACCAAAACGAAGTCTTACTATTGGAAGTGTAATTGAAGCCGTAGGAGGAAGTCAAAACTCATTGTTAAATAATGCATTAAGAGATATTCAACGACAAGGAACATCAGTAACTAAAAATGGAGTAACCCTTCCAGGTAAATTAATTAATGGCGGTAATATCGGAGATTATGGACAAATACTTGCATCAGTGATTGGTGGTAATCTTGGTGGAGATTCTAGATCGGGATCAAGTATTGGTGGTGCAATTGGCTCAGGAATAGGAAGTATTATTCCAGGATTAGGAACGGTTACTGGTGGAATTTTAGGTACATTAGGTGGTGGACTTATTGGTTCATTATTTGGTAGACAAGAAGACCCCGCTACAGCCGCTTATCGAAGAAAGATCGCAGAATTACTTACTAGAATTGATAAATCTTTACGTCCCGTAGGAGATTACTATAGAACTAAGGTTAATGTTTATTCTGCTGCTTCAGCTTACGTGGGCGGTAGAGCATTAGGCGCGGGTGATCGGTTAGGTGCTATTTAAATGTCAGTTTCCGGCTTATTTAACATTGAAGATAGATTTATCGTTCAAGGTGTGCAATTTGGTTGTACACCAGGATCATTTGAACCAGTACAACAATCTATGTATCAAGTAAGGTCTAGAACTACTCCTATGCTTTATGGGCGTAATTTAACTGTAGTGCAACGGCCTGAAGATGTAGGAGGAAATGATATTAACTCTAGACAAATATATCATCAAGCATGGGAAGCTACATGGGATGCAGATTCTTTTATGTATGCAGATATGAAAGATTTTTTAATGAATTTACAAACTACCAATACTTCCTTCTGGTTACAATATGACGACCATATGAGTAGAGTAGGAGGATATTTAATTCCCGTAGATACAACTTATCTTACATATGCAACACCCACCTATCCAATAGAACCATTTGCTAATACTCCTACTACACCACAATCTTATTCAAATCATATCTATGTAGACGGTGTACCTATATCAGCAGGGTATACTGTAGATAATGAACGGGGTATAGTATTGTTTGGTACACCTTATACCTCTAGTAATGTATTAACTATGGATTATACATGGAAGTGTTATTGTAGAATTTCTGAATGTGTGTTAGAACCTGTGGATTATCCTCAAGGAATATATGTTGGTAAGGTACTTTTTCAGCAGATGCCGCCCAACAACTCAGATACCGCGTGGAGTATACAAATTCCTCTGAACAGGTAAACCATGTCTACTACGCTATTTCCAAACGTTTTCATCGTAAGAGGCGTCCAATTTGTAACTTCCCCCGGCAAATGGACTGCTATTAATCAATCTCCTTACGGCGTTAGAGAATCAGTTGTAGGTACCGCCGATGGTTCTAATTTAGTAACTGTGCATACTCCAGCAGATATTCTTAATACCGGAATAGGAATATCACAAAGAGTAAATAAAAACCAAGCATTTACAGGTACTTGGGAACAAGGATCATGGATGGATAATACAATGTATAATTACTTAAAACAATTGTATGAAACTAATACTCCTTTTTGGCTACAGTTTGATGATGAAATGTCTAGAACTGCTAATCCTGTGATGTTTGCTAATCCTAGTGGAGATTTACAAACATTTTTCTCTCCGACATATCCAGCATTTCCGTATGGATTTACGCCTTCTAATATTGCTTTTCATTCTGAATCTATGGTCTACGATACGACTAAGTTTTTTATAAATAATGTATCAGGTGTAGGTGCTTTAACCCTATTATACAACCAAGAATTTGGGATATATAAAACTAGCGCACCACTCTCAGCAGGAGCAATTTTTTCAGGATTATATACTTGGAGACTATATTGTAGAATTACAAGTTTTATTATGCATGGTTTCGGGCTTGCGGACCATGTTTACAGCGGGTCCGTAACGTTCGAGGGTTTGAAATTTCCATACTTAGACGTGGATTATTATAACATAATTATCCCCGGACTAACTACAAATGTATGGGAGAATAATTAATGTCCAACATTCCGAACATAGATGCCTATCTAGCCTCTGGCAACTTGGAAGTCACGGACACATTCAACGCGTATTCATTAACTATTAATCCTTGTTATGCGAACCTGCTGGACGAAAGCGTTGACACCGATGATATACCATACGCACTCGGCACCACATATGAAGCAGTAGTATCAGCACAAGGACCATTACATTATTATAGACTAGGCGAAACAACAGGAACCTCTGCTGCTGACATAGGAAGCAATCCACAAGCAGGGACTTATACAGTTACCATTACTGGAGCAAATAACTTTTCTAGTTCTTTACCGGCTGAAGTAGGAACAGACTACTCTAAATACATGAATTTTTCTCCACTAGGTAATCTAATACTACCACCAGGAATAGCAGATGACTTTCTTCTTAATGCAGAAAATAATAATCCGTGGTCAGTAACATTTTGGATTAGATTCCCATCTTCAGTATATGGAATATTAGGAGCAGATAGATTATTTGATGTTTATTATTCCAATCCTTATGGTGGAACTGCTGCATTTAACCTTAATGGTAAATATAAACACATCACTAATACAGTAATTTTAACGCAAGGCGGTGTAGGAGACTTAACCGCCGATTCTGTACAGTGTGGAGATATGCAATTAGATACTTGGTATCACGTTGCAATGGTAAATAATAACACTGGTAATTCTACAACATCTACAGGAACTATATTCGTAAATGCTGTAGTAGGACAACAAATTGCAATTCCTACAACTATATTTAGCCGTGGTGCTATTGGAGGAAGTAGAATTTTTTGGTGGGGCGCTGATACTACAGATCATTTAGCTCCCGCAATGTATATAGATGAAATTGCCTTATTCAATAGAGCATTACTTCCATCTGAAGTTACCCTACAACATTCTACAGGTGCAGCATTATCTGCTACAACTACAGGAGGGCAAACAGTTACAGTAGGTAGTCAAGCTGCTACATCTACAGTGTTGAATGTTATGTCCACCACAAATATACTTAATCAAAATGGTGGAATAGGAATTGAATTATATATTGGAACTAATCCTGCACAAGAAGTGGAAACAAGCAATGTATTAAATTCTACGCAAACAACACTACTTACGGGGCTAACAACGGGCACAGGAACGTTTATGGGCCTTACCGCGCCTCTTAGTGGTACAGACCTTGCATCAACTAATTCAACAAATGCTGCACCCGTAGTTACATCAGCAACACACAATTTTGTTGCAGCAGATGTAGGGCAAGCAATTGATATTACAGTCGGGACAAACTGGATACAAGGTATTTATACAATTATTAGTTGTGCTGCTAATGCTGCTACTCTAGATCGTCCGTGTGGTACAGTAGCATCAATTACTTCAGGCACATGGAATGAAGGCGCATTAGTTAGAATTAACTATATTCCACCATTGCAATATGGATCGTGTAATCCCTATACACTTCCAACATTTAATGCAGCAGTTGATATTACGGGATATGTAGCAGAGGATTTTTCAGTAACCTATTCTAGAAATAACGTTACATCATCCGCTACCCTAAATGGAGTAGATCAATATGCATCAGAATATTTAGCTAATCTATTACAGCCAAATACTATGGTTAGATGGCAACGTAGAGTTATAAATAAAACAGAAGGACTAGACACAGGATTTGTAACCTATGCAACATTATATGTTAATGGACCTATAGGGGAAGCAGTAGATGCTACTACGGGGGAAAAGAGATTACCCATTCTACTTTCAGGCGTAACTAAACTACTTAGTTTTGATATTGTTAATTATCCAGTTACACCAGATTTAATTCATGTTCCACGTACAGCAATGGTACAAACTTACTCTGATGGAAATATTACAATCTATCAAGTATTAAGAGCAGGATCAACTAGCGCATATTATTACAACTGGGCAACAGCGCCTACACCTAGAATGTGGGCATTAAAATTTAGTCATGTAGGTAATGACGTAGTTTCTGTTGGAGATACAATTCCCATTACTACATCTAATGGAAATATACAAACTGTCGGTGGAGCAGGAGAGGTAATTTTCAATACTAATTACCTTACATCAGCATTTTATGATTCATCACTTAAAGCAGGATTTGGATTAGGCAATCCTCAAGAAATTGATATTGATTTTTATCGCTATGCTACTTATGAAGATATTACAGTAGCACCGTTTGTAAGTGCTGCTGTTGTAAAGGTAGGAACTCTTATTTCACAGGCTACTTTTACGGTTAATAATGCTACAGTAAATGGAATTACTCCTTTAATGGCGGGGCAAACATACGCAGGAAGAACTATTTTTATTAAATCAGGAAATAGTTTAGGACGTAGTTTTAAAATAGTTACAGAACCCGTTACAGCAGGAGGAAGTAATATGAAATTTAATGTAAAAACTATTGATAATCAATTATATGATATTACTACAATGTCTATGACAGCGGGAGACTTAATTCAAATTACTGACGCTAATATGATTCAAGATGCATTATTAAAAGTATTAACTAGAGCAGGATTTCAATTTCAAAATTCTTCTGATCCTTTTTATGCAGTAATTACACCACCACCAATTCCAGTGCAAGTTCCCCCATTTGATTATGTGTATAATAATAACATTAGAGAAATGGATTTATTTAATGAAATTATACAATATGGACCTCCCAACTATTTTCCAAGAGAAGAAGCGGATGGTTCTTTAACAATCGCTTCAAGAGTACAACTAGTTTAAATGGCATACGATCACGATATTTCACAATCTACAGCGGCTACCTCTAAAGATAGTTCAGATTATGGTATTTACACAAGAGTAATTTGTCAAGGACAAGGAACAGGTAATTATAATGTAGGAACTAGTGCCGCTTATAGTGCTACAGGTGGAGGATCATATGCAGGATCATATAAAACAGATCAAGTATATCGTGCAACTACAGGAATATCTACTACTGTAACAGGCGTTAACACCGCAGGAAGTAAAATCCTAAACATGGGAAGTACTACAGGAATATTGCCTGGAATGTCTCTATATATTAATATCGGTGTAGGTCCAACATTTCAAGTATGTGTTGTAGATTTTATCAACTCTACTACTCAGGTAGGACTCATAAATGCATTATCATCTACTACAGCAGGAACAGAAATTATTCATGTCTTCAATACAGCACCACAAGGAAATGCTTATACAGCCGGGACAGTAGATTATTTCATCAATCAAATTTTTGATACACAAGCAACTACACCTGAAGTAACGTTTAATGGTAATACTACACCGCCTTTTGATTATGGAAGAATATACGATTCAGAAAGTTCTCTATACACAAGATCATGGACGATGGCTGATTCTGATATATTTTGGGTAGATTTAGGCCGTAATCCTGCTACTGGTAATGCTTGGTTAATTGATTTTCTACAAATAACAAGTTTTAATCCTTTTAAAGATAATACTACAACACCTACAGTACCACAAACTGTTTATATTTACTATATGACAGAAGAGGATTTTGTGGCACAAACAGGCTATTATCCTCCTGTTAGTCCTGCTACTGTAGTGAGTGGTAAAGCCATTGTTGATCCTATTTTATACAATTGGATGGGAGGATTTTTTATTAGAGATTCATCCGCGTGGACACTTCTTACAGATGTTATACAAATGCAAGATGGACAAACTAATATAGATGTATCACAATTTATAAAACAACGAGCGACAAAACTAAGATTTTTAAAGATAAGATGTACACAACCTTGGTATCAATTTCCTAATTCTGGAATTACTGGGGGTAGAGCAGCATTTGTTATGTCCGGTTTTAATGTATGGCTATCTAGAAATATTGTAAGAACTGCCGAATATGGATATTCACCTAATTTTAATTCCACTGCTAATCTTGCTACAAGAGCAACTTTAATGCGTAGAACAATGGTGCTTGAAAACAATATTGCTATTACTGACGGTACTACAGCAGCACAATTTGCATTAAACGATCTAACTGAAATGGTTACAGACTTTGTTCCAATTAATTTTGCTGTAGAAGTTTCTCCATTACAACTTTTCGATACGGTACAATATATAGATGCTGAAACAAATATTACTGAAAAATTCTTTGTTTCAGAAATTACTCTTAATCGTAATGGACCGCATACATGTACAGCAATTGACTACTCGGCTGTTCTTCAGTAGGAGAATATGGCCGGTAATTTAATTGGTAATAGTAGATACCCAAGAATTAGAAAACTTGATAATAATACAGTTATCACACGAAAACTTATAGATCAAGCTAATGTTACCACAACTGTAGTACAACAATTTGGTGGAGGAATATCTGGTGGTGGAGTAGCACCATCAAGTAATACCGGAGGATCGGGAACTACAGGACTTGCTTATGCACAAGTTACAACAGTATATACTGATTTAGCTACAACTAATGGTAATAATGCAACTCCTACTGTAACATCTGCATCATATACATTTACAGCAACAGATGTAGGAAATTTTATAACAATTACATTAGGAACAAACTGGTTCCCAGGAACATATAATATTAGTAGTATTTCTGGTGGTGGAGCGGTATTAAATGAATCTTGCGGAAATACAGCGTCTTTAACATCAGGAACTTGGTTTGAATTTGCTTCTACTGCAACTAATACATTAGAGCCTTTTATTACTGGGGATACAGGTATAATAGTAATGAATAATGCCGCAGCAACACAATTAATTTTAAGATATGAACCTATTAATAATCCCCTATTTATGTTGGAGTGTTTCTAAATGGCACTAGCCCTTACTTCAATAAAACCAGTAAATACCACAACTTCTATTGGAAATTCCCCAGTTACCGTCTATACTTGTCCTGCTAATACTTATGCTACGATGCAATATATTACAGTTACAAATATTACTACAGCATTAACCGTTAATGTTACTGTGCAAATGTGGAGAGTACCCAGTGGAGGAAGTGCAGGAACTACTAATTTAATTTTACCAGGATATATAATTCAAGCAAATGATCCAACATTAACTTTATATTATAATTCTAAAATTCAATTTAATCCTGGCGATTTTCTAGTAGTGGAAGCTAGTGTAGCGGCCTCCTTAAATTTTGGTGCTATAGTCAACGAATTCCAGGCACTTTAGTACCTATGACTTGACAAACTCTTCTATATGTGGTAAGGTGTGCAAGCGTCGTGATTTAGACTTCGCAACGTTCCACCCTAAAGAGAACGGCTAGGTTACGACGCATTCTATATTTGCGAATAGAGAATATGAAATTTGAAATTCATACAAAAAATAATAGAGCTAAACTAATCGGAGATATTTCTGAAGAAATTGAATATAAACTTCAATCAGAATGTTTGTGGACGGATGAACTCAACTTCGACCATCAAATTTTATTCTATGCAGATGGAATTTTATACCCCGGGGTATCTTATCGCATTAAAAACATTCTAGAGGAAATGGGGCATGAGTGTAAAATTGTATTACCAGAACTACCTAAACCACAATATAATTGGCCTTTTACTTGGAAATATAGATATAAGCAAGAAGAATTTGCAGATGAATTAATTAAGAAAAGATATGGAATAGGTCAAGCAAGTGCTGGATTCGGTAAATCTGCCGGATTTGCGAGTATTATTTGTAAAGTAGGACTACCTTCTGTTGTTCTCGTGATGGAAAAGGAGCCACAGGATCAAGCAATTGAAACTCTTACAGACATTATTGGTGAAGAATATATTGGAATTATTGGAGACGGAGTTTATAAACCAAATGTAGTTAATGTTTGTATGATTCAAACACTAATGCAATTAATAGAAAAGAATGATCCATTTATTGAATTCTTAAAAAATAAAGCTAAAATTGTGGTTGTAGACGAGGCCCACGCCTTTACAGGTGATATGGCATGGAAGATATTTTCAATTTTAAACAGCGTAGAAATATTGGTGGGCGTTTCGGCCACTCCGTTACCCTCGCACAGCAGAGCGCCCTTTGTAGAGGCATTAATAGGCCCTGTACATTATAACATCACCTACTCAGAATTAATAAACGAAAAAGTTTTGTGCCCGCTAACACTTTATACTGAAAAGATGCCGCTTAAGATGTATAAAATCCCAGGTTCTCAATTTGCAAGAAATAGAAAATATAGAGAAATTGTAGATGATTATATCGTCTATAATAAAGAAAGACATAAATACATTAAAGGATTTGTAGATGAAATGTTAGAGGAAAATATCTCTGTAGCTGTAGTGTGTCAACAAGTAGAACATGCTAAATCTTTACATGAAATGATGCCTTATGGAGTTGTATTGACAGGTAGAACACCAAAGAAACAACGTGAGGAAATTGTACGTAAATTAAGAAATAAAGAAATAATGTGTGTAATTACTACAGTTTTTAATCAAGCAGTAGATATTCCATCATTAGGTGCAGTTGCGATTGTAGCAGGAGGAAAGTCGTATGTAAAATTAATACAGCGCATCCGCAGCACCCGCACTTTTTCTGGAGAAACTGCTACAGGGCACTTGACAAAGACAGAGGGGATAGTGTACTATCCTTATGACAGGGCACCCTGGCTTCAGAATCACTCGGTAGCAGCACTAAAGATTTTTTCTGAACTTATTGCCCAACATTCTTTGAATAAAATGGTGAGCGTTTAAATGTCTGTACAGGAAGTAATTGACAATTTACTAAAAGTAGAAGATAAAACAAAAGATATTATAGTTTGTGTAAAAAGACATTTTCCACACGAAGAAGAAAGTTTTAATATTACAAAGATAACTAGTGATTGGGTATATGTAGAACTATATTGTGGCTTTGAATGAAAGAACGACAAGAATTCACCGAAGCGTGGGATCAATTTGTAAATGAAATTTACAAAATATTTTTACCTATGACAACTTGGATTGTAGAGAAAATTAATGCCCGCTTTTTCTAATATTGGATTTTATATCAACACCTATGCAATTATTGCAAAACGTCCAGTTCCAAAACTTCAAAAACCACAAATACTTAGTTTACAAGCAGTTTTTAGAAGTATTAAAGATAGATATGAAATTCCAAATAATGAAATACGCTATTTAATCTCATATTCATTTCTTCATAATCCGTTAAAGTTAGAAAATATATCTGAATATGGACAAATAGGCAAATTAATTCCTTGTGCTATTTTCTATAATAGTTGGAAGAAATATAATAGACAGCTTATACAACAACAAGGATTGCAAAAAGCAATTCTTAATACTCGTCCAAACGATCAGACAGCAGAAACAGAACTGCTAAAGGAAATATTTAGTGAACAATAAAACAGCAGCAACACTTAATAATGGTGATAAGGTATCTATCTTGTCAGGTGCGTGTAAAGGATATTCAGCTAATGTAGTTGATAAGAACTTTTCTGATACAATGATTCAAGTAAAGATTAACGATAGCAATACCCTTATTAAGAAGACTACACAAGTTACAGTAATTAATACTTAAATGTACAGTCAAGTTCTTGATTATTTATATGAAGCACAAGAAGTAGAAAATCTTGTAGCCGAAACTTGTAAAGAAGCATCGGCTATTAATTTAATGCAACTTGATATTCTGTATTCTCAAGATAGATTATGTGATAAGTGCGTTACATTGCCTAATACTTCTATGCTTTGTGGGGGTATTAGGCTTGTGTTAGATGTTAACGCAACACAACAGTATAAAAAGCCAATTCTTTTAGATCGTGCATGTTCTAAATTAGAACAACAACAAGATACCCAATTTGGAGATTCTAGAATGAAAAGAACAGGAATACCAAAACATTCCTATTTATCTACGTTAGAAAATTTAAAATTCGATTATGATATTGACGAACACTCTATGCAAGTGTATAGAGTAGGACCAAATGAAGATGATGATGCAGATTATTATCCTTTACTTGATGTAAATAAACAATCGCTTAAAAATATTAGAGATAGTATGGATGCGGTTGTTAGTTTAGCGGATAAAGGTTTTGAAACTTATTTTTTCCATGTAGAGAAAGAGTACGCAAAATCTATAGATTGGGACATAGAAAGGCTTACAGTACTTGACTTTATACACTTTGAAGGGGTAAACAGTAGGAGTGGTACAGACTACAGTAGACAGAGGTTATTTGAAATTATAAAAATGAGAATTGAATATGAATTACCAACAAGTATTTCAATGTTGGCAGATGTACAGGGACGTAATGAAGAAGAAACAGAATTTTTCAAGATGTTAGAGGAAAAGATTAATGAACGAACAAATCCTTGAAGCTACAGTAGTAGGAGTACAATTTTGTAAAAATCGTGGTACTGCACTACTTGAAACATATCTAGCAGATAAAAAGAATGCTGATCTTTCATTACAGGAAAAACCAGACAATGAATATAATCCTAGAGCAGTAGCCGTTAATATTAACGGATATGACGGAGAGGTATTTCAACTAGGTTGGATTCCTGATGATGATTTAGATGAATATTATGATTGGAAGGAAAAGTGCATTAATGAATGTATTGAGGAAGATTTAGACCCAAATGATTTAGATTTTTATATTTCTAGTAATCTTTATGATGAAGATGGAGAACCTTTTTGTGTGAATTATATTAGAAGCAATCTTCTAAGATATTTTGCAGTAGATTTTATTTTTAGGATTAAGTAATTAACGAGAATTTTGCTAGATTACTACGTCATGTAATTGATGTAGATGGTTCTTTAGTATCTGATTGCTATTATACTGTATTTAATTCTCAACTTAAAGAAGAACATTTTCAATTCTTTGATTTAAAAGATAATGTATTTGATATAACAGCAGAAAGTCTAATCTTTCGTGCAGCTAAAAATCTATTTGATCGCTATAATAATCCTTGTACTATTGATACAATTGCAGAAGAAGTCAATAAAGAACAAAAATTACTTGCTAGTGAAAAACAAGATGTAATAGATGCACTTAAAGATATTTCTGAATATGAAGCAAATCCTAATGAAACTAAGTATTTACTAGAACTTGTATTAGAAGATTATAAAGATTCAAGACTTAATCAAGTATTTCAAACTGCAATAAAACTAAAGGAAAACAATCTTGAAAAGTCAATCAATTATTCTATTAAAACATTAGCAGAACTTAAACAGCTAGGAAATTCTATAAATAATGATGATCCTGCTACTATTTCATTAAAAACAGCATCAGAAACACTACTTAATAAAATAGAACAAGGAAAAGAATTAGTAGAATTTGCATGTCACTATGGCGTGAATGAAATTAACCAAAGATTAGACGGTATTAAAAGAAGAGAATATATTGTACTGTGTGGACCGGCTTCAGCGGGCAAGTCATTTTTATCACAAGAATTTGCATATCAAGCAGCACTTAATCAAAATAAACGAGTTGTAATAGCCTCTACTGAAATGAATACTGAAGATATTTTACTTAGGCTAATGTCTAGGCTTACTAAAATTCCTTCACGTAAATTACAACGTCCTGACACATTAACACCAGAAGAATTAGAACGATTTAAAGTTTGTATTACAGAATTTCAGAAAGAAGAATTTAATGATAGATTAATCTTTGTACAAAAAGGTAAGTTTTCTACAATAGAACAACTAAAACAAATTATCCTTCAACAATTAGGAGATAAACAATTAGATTTACTTGTACTTGACTATATTGAAAATTTAATTCCATCGTTTAAAACTGGTAGTCAACAATGGGAACAAAAGAACGCTATTTCACAAGAGTTTAAGCATTTACTTGATGAATTAAATTGTGGGGGTATTACTCCTGCGCAAAATAATGCAAGAGGTATGGTTAATGGTGGTAACGGTGCAGGTATCGGAGAAATATCATTTAAACAATTATATAAAGATGCAGATACATTCTTAATGGTATCAGAAGATGAAACTATTCCACCAGGACCGCCAGCATCATTTGATTTGCCGGGAACACCTGGAATTATTTATCTAAACGTAATTAAAGGAAGAAACGTCGCAAAAGGTGGAGAGAAAATTCCTCTCACATGTGAGTTTTCCACTGCCTCTATATCAGCAACAGGACAATTACAAACTACAACAACAGTTAAAGAACAACGTCGCAGCCGTATGGAGAAAAAAAATTATGACTAAAAAAGAATTACAAGAAGCGTATCAAATGGCATTAGATTGTATTGAAGAACAACAAAGACAAATATCTTTGAAAGATATTACAATTGAGAACCTTGAAAGAGAATTAGAGGAAGTGGAAGATAAATATTTTAATGCGTATACATTAGTAGATAATTGTCATAAACCTGAATTTTAAATGAAAAAGAAAGAAATTGAAAACACTCCATTCGATAAACCACTATTTGAAGACATTATTAACTTATGTGATTTAAAAGAAGTAGAGTTTCATCCATATTCAGCATCACCATATATTACTGCATGTTGTCCTTTTCACGATGACCATGCCCCGAGCTTTATCATATTTCAAGAAATTCAACAATGCCATTGTAGAACATGTCATACAGCCTACATGGATGTAATTGCTTTCTGGAAATTATTAAAGAATAGAAGTTTTGCACAAACTGTTAAAGATATTTGTAAACCAACTACGGTTGAATCTTCTTTAATTAAGAAACTAAATAAACCTAGATTAATTTATGTAGACCTAGCCTTCCTAGCCCAACGTGTAAGAAAAGTGTGGTCTACCGTAGACTTTGATAGCGGGGTTAGGGTAGTATCTGAAGTGCTAAGACTGCTACAGGAGGAAAAATATTCTCTTGTAGAAAAGTTATTAGTAAGGAGTGGAATTTAAAATGTTTGGACGTAGAGAAATTTTAGAAAATAGAAGCGAAGAACCAGAATCATCAGAAGATATGCAATATGAATTAATTTATGATGCACCAGATGAAATGTTTCATTTGTATGTATTAGGACAAGATAGGCCGTGTTCAACGCTTAGTACAGAATATATGATTAAGTTAATTCTTAGAGATAGGGATGGATCGCTTTGAAAGATAAACAATATATTACAGGAATTGTAACAGGTTATCAATTACAAGAAGCAAGAGAACAATTACGTGAATTAACTAACTACGGAGATTGTCCTGAAGATTGGTATATTAATGAAGAGTTTTGTGATCTATTACGTGTGAAAGCAAATAGTGATACGAAATTTAGACTAACATTAGAAGAGATTGATGAATAAAATTAGACTATGATTGTGGATAAAAAGTACGGAATGGGGGATTTTGAGTTAAACCCCCTTCAGGAAATGTGCTGGCCGCATAGAGAATCGGAAAATAATCTTCTGATTTGCGGAAAAACATCATCTGGTAAATCTCAATGTGCAATTATTCTTGCTACAAAGTATCTGCACAACTCGGATGAAGATGTAGTTTTATATTGTGGTTCATATAAATCATTGTGTGATGAAAAATGGGAAGACCTTACACACGAAGATCATGCATGGAGTAAATTTAAATCAACAGCAATAACAGGCGATTATTTCTACGATATGGCTAAACTAAAAGACATAGCAGAGGCTAGAATAATTCTCGCTACACCTGAAATGATTTTGTCAACAGCAACCAATATAAATTCCGAACGTTCTAGTTTTATTCCCCGTATAAAATGCGTGATCTGTGACGAAATCCACGAAATTTCTAATGGTGATCGCGGTCCTAATTATGAGAACGCTATTATTGAACTTGCGCGAGAAAATCCTTCGATACAGTTTATCGCCCTCAGCGGAACGCTACCCAATTCACAAGACTTTGTTAAATGGTTTTCTGTTTTGAATGGGAAAGAAACAATATATATCGAATCGGACTACAGGCCCGTTGAATTAACCCACAATTTCATCCCAACTAAAAAAGATAAAACTATAGCTGATACTGAACTTAATATTATTAATCAAGTAGTACAACTTCATAAACGACCAGATAAAGCAAATCAACAATTTATGAATTGTGTTTTTAAAAAGACACTTGGTACTAAGATTACTAACGCACTTGTTAAAGAAGGAATTGTTTCAGAGTTTCATAATGCTAATGCTACTAAACCACAACGTAATAAAATGGAGAAAGCATTTAAAGGCGGTGGAATACGTTCTTTAACTTCTACCTCTACTCTTTTTACAGGAGTTAATTTACCTGCCCGTAACGTCATTATTACTTGGCCTGTTGCTGGTGGAGGCGATATACCGGCATATGTTATCCAACAAGCCGCAGGGAGGGCAGGTAGACCTAAGTATGACACAGAAGGCGATGTTTATTACTTACTTCCGCACAATGATTTTGAACGACATAAAGAAAGAATCCTAAAAGGTGAAAATATTATGTCTAATATGGGTTATAAAGATGTAATCCAATCACACTTTATTAGAGCGATCTATAAAGGTAGATTAAATTTAGTAACGGATTTTGAAAAATGGTATCAGCTAACCTTGGCTTATTTACAGTACAAATATACAGCCGTGCAATGCCATGAACTTGCTGTAGAACTTACGGAGGAATTACGTAAATGGGGATTTTTACTAAATACTGCTGATGATAATGTTTTGAAAATTTCTCATAGAGGAAGAATAGCAGCACAGCTACTATTAGAACCGAGAAGTTTCCACGCACTTATTTCTAATGCATATAAATATTTCTCATTAAATAATGCGAATGACCTTGATCTTGCCAAAATGTTTGCACAAATTCCACTCTACGAGGCCGATTACCTCAGCTTTGCCGAGAAGGGGCTTATAAATAATCTGGTGAGGGCAAACGTCCCTGACACCCACGCTAAGGCTGTACACGTCGTTTACACGCAATTAACGGGGCAAGAGCTAGATGGCTTGTTCTTTTCTACTTTATGGGAAATCAAAGACAGTACGCCTAGATACGGGCAAGGATTATTAAGGGCGCATAATGAGTGTGAGCATTGGACTGAAAAGAACGGATTAGGAAACTCTGTAGATGCTGAAGAAAGAATTCGATTAGCAATAATTAGAGTTATGAAGGGAATGACGTGGAACCAGGCACGGCTTGCCGTTTCAAAATTTAGCAAGAGTGAAATAAAAGCATTAGGCGATGTTGGACTTCTCACGGAAGCGGATGTAAAAGCAAATCCAATGCTTGCCAAATCTGTTTTGAAACCGAAGAGAATATTGGAGTTGAATATTTAGATGGCTAAAACTAAGAAAATTGCATACGAGAAAAGACCTACCGAAACTAAAGAACAGCGGCAATGTTTGCGTAAGGTCAGGTATGATAGTGTAGAGGCCGCTAGATTTTTTGGTAAGGTGAACCTACAAAGAATCTATTATTGTGAGTTCTGTAAAGGTTACCACAGCACAACAAAAGGAAAATTATAATATGTCCGGTAAGTTACCCGTGGACTTGTGCAAAATCCCACTAGCAAAGGGAAATGTACTTGATTATACACAAATTAATAGTATTGGTGTAGAAGAACGTTATCTATTTAAAATATTAGAAGTACGCGGAGATATTGCAGGAGAACGTGAAATTGACGTTAAGAAGCTTTCTGCTACTACTGATAATGCAGTACCGTTTATTTCTACACTAAAACTTAATCCTTCTTTAGAATTAAAAGCATATGTAACCAATACCGAACCCGATCCCGATACTAAACCTTCTACTCCTGAAGAATGGAATAAACAAATTGTTTCAGAACTTGCTAAATGGCTACAAACATTTCCACACGATAATTTTAGAAAACCTTTTCCGGTATGTTTAGATTATTTAGTTAATTTAGGGTTATATCCAAAATTTGATAAAGAGGTTAAATATCAGAAAAAGAAACATACAGCGGTTTTACGTGGGATTATTAAACGCAGTAATGGAGTTTTAGTATCTACAGCGGGTTGGATAACCTATGTTAAGGGCGTAGACGAATCTAACGCGGAAGCACATAAAATGACTAATAGAGTTATTGCTAATGCTAAGTCTCATACAATTTACATGTATCACGTAATAAAATGCATAGAAAATTTTTGCCTGTCGGGGCTGCTTTATGATTCTGATACAATAACTATAGATTATGGGAAGAATCCTAATTATAAGGAATAAATAATGGCAAGTAAATATACAGGGTTTCATTACAGTGCTTTTTATACAAAAGATTTAGATAAGTTTATTGAAGAACTTACAGTTATTAGAAATAAGGCAACTAAAAAAGGATATAAAAAGGTACGAGTACATGCGCTATATATGATGGGAGCATGTCTTAATTTTGAGGTTTTAAATGAAAAAGAAAGGTGATTTTGTAAAAGTTTCTGGTTTTGAAGGAATTGTAATTAATGAAATTTTTGATTATGATTTCTTTAATAAGGATGGATCAATACGTAAAAAGGCTATAAAGAACTATACAGGAGTTCGTTGTTCCTTTACAATGCCAGATAAGACAAAATATTGGATTGTAGTTCCATACGAATTAATCTTAGAAAGAAAACCACGAGAATAATGTCAAATAATCTTCTTAAATACCGTAAAGTTTGCCCTGTAAAGCCTATAGGCCCTATTAATGCACCTATCGTAGTATTAACGGATCAACCTTCTAGACAAGAACATGATTCTAAAGAACTTCTTACTAATGGTGCTAAAGAAGTCTTTGATAATATTCTAGAAGAAGCAGGATTTGACTTATCTAAGATTTTTTATATTCCTTGTTGTACGGAGCAAAAACTTTATTCAGATAAACTTACTCCGCAACAATTAAAAGAAAATTTTAATGAGTATATCCTACCGATTATAAACGAATATCCTAGACAACTTATTATTTGTCTTGGTAATAATTCTATTTGTGCAACAGGAGTATCAGATAAACCAGAAAAGATTAATTCATTTAGGTCAAAGTTATTAGAAGTAGATAATATAGATGCACCTATTATCGCTACCTTACATCCTTGGTTATTAATGCGAGAACCAGATGCTAATTATTTAGATGTACTTGGTGATTTGAAGATTGGTTATAGATTCTTTAATGAAGATTTTGAAGAACAAGTTCCTATAGTAGTTGAACGATTAGAAACTTTAGATGATCTTGAAGAATTTGCTATATATATACATCAATTTAAAAATTGCTTTTTCGATATTGAAACCACTGGTTTAGACCCATACAAAGATATTTCTGTTAGTATAGGTTTTTATTTAGGAGAACAAACAGAAAAAGGAGAATATATTGCGTATGTATGGAGTAGTCACGATAAACTAATATCTAGATATACCGATAGTGAAATTGAACAGTTTAAAGATTTATTTACTCAGATTTTTAAAATTCCTATTAATTACGTGGGCCAAAATTCGTACTCTTTCGATGATGTTATGCTGGCACATTGGTTAGATGCACCTGAATTAATTGGTAATCTTTCTACTACTGACACGATGTATCAGCGATGGGTTGTAAGTAAGAATGGTGGTAAAGGACTAAAGGAAAATGTAACTACTTATCTAGGATACTGTGATTACGATAAAACTGTTAGAGACTTAGTATCAGAAATTGCAGCACGTAGAGGTAGGGTTATGTATAAAGATGATCCTAACAATGCTGATGATTTTAGAACTTTAGAATGGTACAACGTAAAACCAGAATTAGCATCCCTAAACAAAACGAAAGGACAAGGGTATAAATGGCCTGAAAAGCATATTCTAGATAAGAAAGCCGCTGCTTACGCGCTTATTGATTTACCTGTCCTTGAAGAATATCTTGGTTATGATTGTGTATACACAGGACTATTATACGAAGAATATAATAAGCAAATTTTACAAGAAGAAAGTTTAATTACTAGTAATACTTGGAGACATGAGTTTGGAAAATTACTTATTAAAGCAGAAGATCGCGGGTTTATTTTAGATGAAGAATGTAATAAAGATTTCTCAGAAAAACTTAATAATGTAATTGACCAAACCGATACTAAAATTAAAGATGAAGTATTTAATCTTGATCCTGATATTACAGATTTTAATCCACAGTCAACACAACAACTTTCTAAGATATTATTCGGTAGTCCTACACTAATTCCTATTATAGATGAAACTTCCTTGTACGACCAATTTAACGAGATTTGGAGTATACACGAAGCATTAGATTCATTTCATGAAAACTTTTATGGGGATTTTTCTTCCATCAAAGAATTAGTAGTGAACAATTCATATGCATTAGACTTTATTCAACTAAAATTAGAAGATTCGTTTGTAAGACAGTACGGTAAAGATTTAAAATACAAAGTTAAATATGTAAATAAATATTTAAAAGGACTTTACGAACCTTTGCCGGATCAAGTGTCCAAGAAAACAGGCATTGCTAGTGTGGGTTCTGCTATTTTAACTTCTTTATATGAACGAAATCCTATCGAACTATTAAAGTATGTGATAATGAATAAGAAAGCAAGAAAACTTCTTTCTACATTTGTTGATCCATTACCTAAATATATTAAATCAGATGGTAGAATTCATCCTCAGATAAACGTGGTAGGAACGCGCACTGGAAGAATTTCAGGACGTAACCCCAACTCATTGAACTGGAATAAGTATACTAGAGGACAATGTATTGCTGCGCCAGGATATACTTTTGTTAATTTTGATTTAGGACAAATTGAAGCAAGAATAGTAGCTGCTTTTGCTAACGATGATAAGATGTTAGAGGCATTATATGCGGAAAACTTTCATCGTGCAACAGCCTCTATGATGTATGATATTCCTGTTAGTGAAGTAACAGAACCACAATATAAAGCAGCTAAGATATTTAATTTCGCTATTTTATATGGTGCGTCACCGTTTAAACTTTCTGTAATGCTTGGGCGTAGCGTACAAGAAACTACAGAAGCTAGAGATATTTACTTAGATAGATTTGAAAAACTAAAACAATACATAGAAGAAGAAATTGAAAAGATTAAGAATCCTCCGCATTCGGTTTATACTATTTTTGGAACTAAGATTACACTATATAATGTGTTATCTACAGACAAAGGTATTGCAAGCCATGCGGAAAGAGTTGCAATTAATGGAAGAGTGCAAGGAAGTGCAGGAGAATTAACTTTATGGTATTGCTGCAAAATTAGAGATAGAATAGAAGAAGAGTTAAAAATTCCTTGTGGTCTAGTTAATTCAACATATGATTCGGCTACCTGGGAAATTCCAAAAGAATATGCAGATAAAGTAGCAGAAATTATTAGAGATATTATTGAAGATACTCCTGTGCCGTTTGATCCTTTGCAAGATATTAAGTTTAAATGTGATATTGATATAAGTGATTATTGGTATGGTAAACCTTCTATCGAAAAAGCGTTGGATGAAAATTTCTATACTGGTAAATCACAACTACCCTGGCACCTTATTACACTAGAAAGAGAACAACTTAGTAAAGATGAAAAAGATGAAGCAGAAGAACTTGATGTATTAGAGGAAGAAAATAGGGTATAATGCTAAATCGAAGGCCCTGTTAAGAGACGGATAAAGTGTCAATCACAACACTCCTAACCTCAGACAGGGCAAGATTTTGTTCGATGGTGAACTAAAAAACACAAGAGAACAATATGACTTCAGAAGAAATTAAATCACTTATCGACGCCTTGAAAGCTGAGCCATTAGATGAATAACTACCGATTATTAGAAGATCAGGTTTTAGTAGAGCCCGATGATTTTAAAACTACTACCGATTCAGGAATTATTATTGTAAATCAATATCAACAAGCATTCCCGTCTAAAGGCACGGTTATAGCAACAGGCCCAGGTAAACTTTCCAAGAAGGGATTACTACTACCAATGGATGTTAAAGTGGGGGATAAAGTACACTTTGATAAGTATGGACTTAATGAAAAAGAACTTAATGGAAAGAAAATGCTCTTTATGGATCAAAATAAAATTTTATTGGTAGTTGAATAAGGTATATTGAATTTACAGTAGAAATACGAAGGAATTAATTTATGAATAAAAACCCCGGCCATGTTGTCCCTAGCGATGGAGTCCCCCGTACGCTCGATGCTAACCCTAATGGGGGTAGTTCTGATTCAGGGCTTACTAATAGGAGTTCTATTTTTACCGCTGATCCTCATTTAGTGGGTGGAACTGATACCGCGCGTTATGTCTCAGTAGATGATGGTACTTCAGAACAAGTTGATTCAGATCATCCCGGCTCCGTGCGTCCTCCAATTACTGCTAATTCTGATCCTGCGTAAGTGTAATGGCAAAAAACAAAGATAAAAGAAAAGGAAGTAAAAATCCTTCAAAACCTAAAGATTCTCCAGAGTACAAATCTCTTGGCCCCAAGAAACAGAAGAGTAAATAATTATGGCAAAGAAAGCATCAGCAAACGCAAACGCAAATGGAACTAGTTCAAATGGTGGAAGTTCAGGAAAGCCAGCAATTTATACCGCTGATGGAGAGGGCTCCAAAAATGACACAGCGAAATATCCCCAGGTGCCCGCAAAAAGTAAATCTTCAGATATTAATCTTAAAGATGATGTAGAAGCATTAAAGGCCGTTGCGGGTATTGATGGTGATGATATGGCGACGTATATCAAGCATCCAGAATATGCGGATTTAAATTCTCATTCTACGATGGATTCAAGGCGCTACGACTCAAGCCAGTTCTAACTATGGGTTTAATCTGTTATATTTTTTCACTAATTCTATTTCTAGCATCTGCTTTTAATTTTCAGATTTTTAAATCAGTACAACAAGTTCCCTTGGGATTATTCTTCTTAGTTTTAGGAATGTTACTCGGAAGTAGTTGGCCTAATTTTACTAGACCTTCTTAATCTATTTTTCTAACTAAAATTATTCCCTCTACCCGCCCTAGAGGGATTTTTCGTATATAGTGCTGCTAGGGCTTGACAGGGGCGTACAGGTGTGGTATAGTAGTAAGCGTGAGGGAAAGACGTGGCTTCAAAGTCAATAGGAGTGATTATCCTGTGAATGGCTCGTTTCATACCACACTCGGAATTTAAGAAGCGTAAGAATTCCTAACCTCACACAATTTAGGAGGATATATTATGAAAACAATTGAACAGTGGAATAAAGCAACCCCGCAAGAGCGTCTTGTGGAAGCAATTAAACTAATGCTACGTGGTGAATTCGCTATGATTGCGTATCAACTAAAGAATAGTGATTCAACATGTTTCTGTTTTGAAGGAGTATTTTGCGAATTGTACGCACAGTACAATAAAGAACATCCTTTAATGGTTTGGACAAATCAATTTTTTGGTCTAGCGAATAGAAGGCGAGGATCGGATAAAGTCATGCCAAAAGCGGTTCGTGAATGGTTTGGATTGCCTAAGAAAAACTATTACAATATTCATGATAAGCATTGTCATAGTTATTCAAAAGACTGGACTAAAATCTTAAATTTAGAAGCTGAAAAGTATCAAGAAATTAGAACTGCATTAGAAATTGCTAAGTCCGCAATTACATAATTTTAAGGAGAATATTTAATGACTATTTGGAAATATAAAGTTCCTATTCAGGATGAATTTAGTATTGAATTGTACGAAGGATATAAAATCCTATCAGTTCAAACACAAGGAGCAGATCAACAATTTGGAGGACAAACAGAAGGAGTTTATATTTGGGTATTACTTGATCCTAATGCTAATCCTGTAACAGTTGAATTTAGTTTGTACGGTACAGGACATAGAATTGAAATGTTAAATGAACAAGAATTTATTGGTACATTTCAAATGCTAGATGGACGATTAGTATATCATTTGTTTAAATGCTTATGAAACCACTACAAGAATTAATTAATAATTACGTTTTAAAAAATTTAAAACTTGAAGATAATAAAACAAAGAAAAAATTTGAAAAGGCGGTAACTTTTGAAGTAAATTTCGACTATGAAGAGGGAGCGCAATATAGCGAATATACTCGTGATAGTGGGTATGCTTATCTATCAGCGAGTGGATATGATGCAGAAAATACGTATTTAGGAGATTTTAAAATAGATAATATTATGTATAGATCATTACAAAATTTTCTAAAAGAATTATTTGAACTAGAAGATGAAAATTAAACTAGAACACGTTCAAGAACTTATACTTGAACTTTCACTTTTAACAGAAAATAATAAAGAATCTCCTAGAATTAATGAAATTAAAAATCCAACCGTTAAAACTACAAGTTTACTTTGTACTATGCTGGAAGATAATGAAAAATAATATTCCTACAAAATCAGGAATATATCAATGGAGAAATTTAATAGATGGTAGAATTTATGTAGGTTCTGCTTTAAATTTTAGACAACGTAATTATTCCCATACTTCAGATTTAAATAGAAATAATCATAAAAATCAATATTTACAAAATGCATGGAATAAGTACGGTAAAGAGAATTTTGTATTTGAAATTTTAGAATATTGTGCATCTACTTTTCTATTAGGTAGGGAACAATATTATATAAATTCATTAGAAGTAATGTATTATCAAAAAGGATATAATATTGCTCCACAAGCAGGAAGTAATTACGGTTTAAAATTTTCAGAAAAAGGAAGAGAAAATGTAAGTAAAGGACGTATCGGCAATAAAAATAGATTAGGAATACCACATACAGAAGATGCTAAAAAATTAATTAGTGAAAAAACTACGGGATTACCAAGTGCGTTAAAAGGCACAAAATTATCAGAAGAACACAAAGAAAAAATAAGTAGGCATTTAGAAGGAAATCAGTATGCAAAAGGATATAAACATTCTGATGAAACACGAGAAAAATTGCGCCAAGCTGCGAAAAATCGTGATCCAGGAAAAGAAGCTTTAAGAAGAGAACGTTTAAGTTTAGCAACTAAAGGAAAACCTTGGTCAGCAGCAAGGAGAGCAGCACATGAAAACAAGAATAGATGATTTAAGAGATAATATAGTTTTATTAGCCTTTTTAACCGAGGATAAACAAGATGAAGAAGGTATTAAAAAATTAAAAGAAATTCGATTAGATATTCAGGATAATTTTAGAGAATACTATAATGCACTTCTTAGAAATGAACTTCAAGAAATTGAAAGTATAACAGATATATCATTTCATCAATACTCTGAAATAGACATTAATTGTACTATTCCAAATATTCCTCAACACGAGTTAAATAGAGAAACATTAGAAAAAATAGACCGTGAACTTGTAAAATCATACAATAGTATTAGCGGAGCGTATGCTGAATCAAAAGCAATATTAACTAATTGGACTTCAAAATTAGATAGATGTGAAAGAATTTTCCGCGCCCTCACAGGTTTTCAAACCGCTACTAAATCAAAAGCACTTTTTGATGCTACATTAAGTAGAACATTAACGCAAAGATATGATGAACTATCTTATTATGTAACATTATTTGAACAGCGTATTAAAGGATTGGTAACTACAAAGGAACTACTAGGACAAATGGTTCAACTCTATATTTCAGATATTAAAAACGAGAATTTTACATCAAAAAGCGGACTAAAAACTCACGAAACTAGACATTTTGGACACTAGTTGTGGTATACTACATAAGTAGTTTGAACTACAACCTATAAACAGTATCGGATGATACGCTATTAAGGATAAAAATATAACATGCCATATAAAGCACCACAAAACACTACGTCAATTGCAGCTAATAGCTCCTATTCCAAAAACACTAATCCTTATGGATTAATTCCCAATGATTATGCACACGATCTTGATGATAAGATTCGTTTTCGTATTCTATCGCTAGAAGCCGATCAAGGTAGAACTATTTGGGGAAAGAAACTTGAAATGCAGTCTAAAAAGACTGGAAAAGTTTTCTCTAAGCTTCTAGAAACTTCACTTTTGCAGGGTGATCCTAATACTCCCGGTCAAAACCTTACATTAAAGGAAAATAACCTTAATCAGCTTCCAAATCAAGGTGATGATCTAAAGAGTTCGTGTTATTACCGAATTCCTGCTTGGATTTATTCTGTAAAGAATAAGAAGGGTGATGATGTTTGTGATAAGGATAATAACCCTTTGATTGAAGAAGGCGGTATGCTTATGTACCTTCAACTTTCTTGGGGATTATTTGATACTATCGTTAATAAGCTTGCCGAAGATAAGAATGTTGACTTTACTTTTAATGAAAAGACAGGACTCCCCGATTATGATATTGTAATTCATCGTGCAGGTTCTAAGTTAGATACTTGGGATATTTACGGTGTCTATATGCAAGATGATAAGAAGACTATTGATCCACATTATGGTAAAGAAGTTCCAGTTGTGCTAAAGAAGCATATGGAAAACATTGATCTAGAATGGGATGATCTACAAGAATCAATGAATGATTTTATGTCTCAAGAAGAGATTAATAAGACAATCAATTACTCTCGTGGTAATAAGTCTGGTGGACGTACTGCTATGGCTTCACGTCCTACTGATAATTCTGCTGAAGATGTAGAAGTTGAAGAAATTGATGATAATGCGGCTGATGAAACCGTAGAAACTCCTGTGCGAACAAGCAAGTTTAGGAGCCGAAAGTAATGGATAAATGGACAGTTTATTTCCTTGATACACCGTGTGAAGGATCAGATGAACAAGTTGAATACCTTGAAAATACTTTTGATGAATATGCACACGATGATCTAGGAATGATTGAATTCGATAATAAGGAAGATGCAAGTATTTATCTGTACCGTAGATGTTATGGTCCTGGTGGAACGTGTAAACTTTCTGATTACCGTGTAACTAAAGTTGAAGCACCAAAACAAGTGTGGAAGACTTATTTGGTATTAGGTAGCGATCTATTAGAAACAGATAAGTTCTATGGAATTGTTCATAGGAATGGATCATTTTCTACTTGTACAGATACTAACGGTTTTCCTGTACCCGACAAATGTATCTATAGAAATAGGAGAAATGATGGTTATTACTTAGTTTCTCAGCTAGTCAATGAGTAGACCAAAGAAATCAGCGGAGGTTGCACTGCAAAGTGTGGCCTCCGAATTAAAAGGAATCGCAGGATTCTCTACAGCTACTTCGGTATTAAAACCAAAAGAGTTTATTTCAACCGGGTTTGATTCACTTGATGAAATGCTTTATGGTGGATTCCCCTTGCGTAAAGTAATTCATATCTCAGGTAATCCCTCACAAGGTAAATCTCTAATGTGCTATAGATTGACTGCTATGGCACAGAGACAGTATCCGAATAAATATGTGGTCTATGTAGACACTGAATATTCTTATGACGCTGATTGGGCAACTAGACAAGGAATTAATAATTCTCAAGTCTTACTTGTACAAAATAATATTGCAGAAGAAACGCATAAGAAGATTGTAGACGCTATTAAATCAGACAAAGTTTCAGCAGTAATTCTTGATTCAGTGGGTAATGAACAAATTGAATCACAAAGTTGGATAGCTGAAAAGAGAAATATTCAACCAGGACAATTTGCTAAAGCTATTAAAGCATTGATGCTTGATGTAGTTCCGCTTATTCACGAAAAGGATGTATGCTTTGTAACTACAAATCAAATTTCTTCTAAAATAGGGGGCAATAATTACGGTCCAACCACAGATAATCCTGGTGGACATAATCTTAAACATAATATCCAACTTAATCTTTCGCTTAGAAAGATTGAAGATGTATTAGACTCTTCTACTAAAGAAATTATTGGAGTTAAAGTTGCTGTTACGGTAAATAAGATTAAATATGGAGTAGTTTCTAAAACAGATGAATCAAACCATCCAATTTTTTATAATGATAATGGAATTGAGAAAGCTAGAGTATTAAATCTTTATGATGATGCGGTAAGAGCAGATATTGTAACAACAGGTACTTGGATTAAGGTACAAGATAAAAATCAAAATGTTTTGCTTAGAATGCAAGGACTTAATAAATTTAAAGAAAGATTTTTAGAACCAGAATTTTATAATGCAATCAAACAACTTATCAATGGATCAACCACGGTGGAGTTACCACCAGAGCCTATTACGGTCGCCAAAAGCAATGCAGGAAATGAAGAAGAGGAAAATCTCTCTTCCGACGATGAAGAAGTTTGAAATAGGCTACTATATTGAAAATGAATTCAATAAGTTCTATGATCGAATAATGTTTCCATTAAGAGATATTAATGGAGACTTTATTACCCATCAAGGTAGAACACTTGTAGAAGATTTTAAAGCAAAAGGATTAAAGAAGTATCAACACGGTGAATACGAGAAAAATAAGTATTTGTATGGTTTATATGATGTTGGGAGATTAATTAAAGAAAAAGGGTATGTAGTTTTAACAGAAGGACCGTTTGATGTGTTAGCAGCTTATGAGCAAGGTATACCCGCCGTGTCGGGGTTTGGTGTGACGTTTTCAGCCCACCAAGCCATGTTGACAGCGATGTACACTGATAAGGTATACTTGGCTTACGATGCTGATGAAGCAGGGCTAGGCGGCGCAAAGACAGCTAAAGCTAATTTAAAACCATTTTTACTAAAAGTAATTGATTTGAAACTAAAAAAAGATCTTAGCGATTTGCATATGGAGGATTATAATTTATGCCAACTAATTTCGTAGACGCAGAAACCATTATACGCGGATATTACACTTTTATTGAATTTGTCCAAGAACAGATGCTTAAACATCCTTGGCTTAATCAATCTTACACACCATTTTTTAGTTTTACACCGGATAAACTGTACGGCATTACAAGAGCATTTTCAGAAGAACCACAAGAGTTAGAGGTAGATGGAATTAAACTAATTTATGCTTGGATTTTAGCATCACAAATTCTTTCACTAGTTTCTTATTTAGAATTAACAGATGAAAGCGCGGAGCTACTTGCTAAAACATTAGGTCCACTTGCTGATAGAAATGGTGATGATGAAGTTACAAAGGTATGGGTAAAGGAAGTTAATAAAACTTGGCGTAAATTTGCTGAAAGTACGTATAATTTGATTGATACATTGTTAGTAGCGGATATGGAAAAGGAACAAACACCAAAGATTTTGTTACCGGGAGATTAATATGAAACAAATTCTTAGATTAACCTTAAATAACTTTGGCCCTGCTAAAGATTTAACCGTTGAATTTTCCCAACTTTCTTCTATTAGAGGACAAAATTCTACTGGAAAGACTTTTTCAATTTTCAACGCGCTAGAGTGCGCCCTTCTTAACGAAGAATTCCCCGAACAATATATTAATCATAATGCTAAATTTGCTTCTATTAAAGTAGAATTTACTGATGGTTCTTATATTTTTAGAGAAAGAATCGGTAATAAGCAATCACTTACTCTTGGTGATAAGGATAACATCTTTTTCCAATCTAAAGATAAAGTATCTGATTGCGGCGATATTGTAAGAAAGTTCACTCAATTTGATGTAGTTAAGTTTGATGGTAAAACACCAGAATCCCTACAATTCGTTCCTATTGATGCTGCACAAACATACCTTATCTCGGGGTTATCACCAGAAAACGTATTAAAGCGTATTTCTACTATTATGTGTGGTGGAGAACTAGAACAGGTTTTACAGAAACTTATCTCTAGGATGCTCTCTAACACTAAGGAATATAATCTTAGGGTTCAAGACCTAAAACAATTACAAGAAGCCGCAGATAAGCAATTTAACACCCTTCCGTATGCACAATATGTAATGGAAAAGCTTGATAAAGCAACAGAGGAAGTGCAGAAGGTAAGACAAGAACAAGAAGTATTAAACACACTAATTAATACTTTTAATGAACTTGCCGGTATTGATGAATTACATGAAAATCTAGATGCTGTACAGTCTTATTTAGTAGACCTTGATGAATTTCAACAAACTCTAGCAGGATATAGTGCAAATTTTAGTTATTTGAACACATTAATACAACGTGATTGCAATACTACATCATTAGATTCGATAGAAGACAGTTTATCTACAGTAGAGCAATATTTCGATCAATTAAATTGTATTAAAGAAAAAGTAGAAGATGCAACTAATAATCTAAGAAGTCTAGAAATTTGGATTAATAACAGCAGAAAAAGTTTAGAGCAATTAGAATATTTAGAAATAGAAAAAATAGAAATACAAAAAGAAATAGATGAATATCAAGAAAAACAACCAGTATGTGAAAAGTGCGGGAGAATTTTAGAATGAAAATTTACAATAGATTCGATTCAACAAAAGTAGTATTAGATTATCCTAGCGATAGTTTAGTCGGTGCTGATCTTCGCAATGCTGATCTTAACTATGCTAATCTTTACAATGCTGATCTTCACAATGCTGATCTTCGCTATGCTGATCTTCGCTATGCTGATCTTCGCAATGCTGATCTTCGCAATGCTAATCTTCGCTATGCTAATCTTTACAATGCTGATCTTGGCTATGCTGATCTTCGCAATGCTGATCTTTGCAATGCTAATCTTCGCTATGCTTATCT
>Ga0209167_10000071_pt1 | contig 110092 bp, 79 predicted proteins | sample Coa_R1_9_FD_187154 | JGI IMG/M metagenome (GOLD analysis project Ga0209167, IMG submission 187154) | Surface soil microbial communities from Centralia Pennsylvania, which are recovering from an underground coalmine fire - Coalmine... | ecosystem: Environmental > Terrestrial > Soil >... | reverse complement strand
CAACACTTCAAGTTTAACTCTCTGGAATTCACGAAAGTTGTTTCAAAGCGCTTCCTGGGCATTCCCATTACGCGTGTTACGGCTCATTCTCGGTGTATTCAACGGGGGTTTGGTCTGGCTGCCCCAATAATTTTGTCTTGAGGATGATTGCCTTTCATGCGTTGCAAATACCCCGATCTGCTCGAATGGAAATACTCCGGCAGCAAATTGCATCCGACGCAGAAACCGCTCTGCGTTCTGACGCCTCTGATTCGGTGCTTCTCTCGCCCCGGTGACCTCGTGCTCGATTCGTTCTGTGGCTCCGGCTCGACACTGTTAGCCGCTAAGCTCCAGAACCGTCGGCTCATCGGCATCGAACTCGAACCTGGATATTGCGAGATCGCCCGTGAACGGCTGCATTCCCTCGCAACCTGAGTTACCGCCGCATTCGCAGAGCTTAGGGCGGAGGCTACTTTAGTTCGCCAAAAACTTGCGTCACGGATTTACCTGAGCGTACAAAACCTGCATGCCCGAAGGTGTGTTCACGCTTTCGCTTTTCTCGGCGGTGATGGAAACTTTGAATTGCCGCGCTGTGGTGGTCGCACTCAACTCGCCTTGTTCATTTCCGCCAACCCGAATCACGCCCTCTTTTTCGGCATCGCCCGTTCGTGGCTCAACCCAGACGATATAGACATTTTCCGGCGGCGTCAGAGTAGCGGGACTCGCCAGGTTTTTTACCTTGATATCCAATTGTGTATTTCCGTTCGTCTTGTCCCTCTTCACGTTCACTGTACCGTGTGCGCCTGGAACCTCTGGCGAGGGCGTCATGCGAAAATTTTTGCCGCCACCAAAAGGCCAAAAAGCGAACAGCGAAATCATTACAAGCAAACTTTTCATAGAACCCCCTGATTGATTGTGCTAAAAAAGCGTTTTGAGAGTTACAGATTGCGCGTTCGTACGCGCTCTCGGCTGGGACTCCTTTCACCCTATTTTCTGCTAGATGCGCGCAGCGCGGCGAAGGTGACCCCTCTACAGCAACTTTCTCCGTAAAGTCAGTCGGTTCTTAAGGGAAGTTGGCCCTCTCATATTAGAGAAAGGAAACTGAAGATGCCTGATAACAATCGAGTGAGACCATCCGAAGAACAGATTCGACAGAGGGCATACGAACTTTTTTCAGCACGAGGGCGCGCGGACGGCAAGGAGCTCGACGACTGGCTCACTGCTGAAAGAGAACTGACTGAGCGAAACAACACGGTCACTCCCAAAACTATCGCGGCCAGAGCAAGTTAGATATGCGGCGCGACGTACATCAACGCTCGCGTTCTTGATTAGGAGTGGTTCTGTCAAGGATGGGAACCCGTCCAAAACGTTTCGGCTGATTCCAAAACGTTTCGGCTGATTCAAGGCGTCCTGTCGAGGATGACATTTCTGTAAGACCAACCCATGTCAAATGCCGTAAGGCATGAATCCGCTGGGGACGGCTCCGGTCAATCGCGTCTTCGAGAATTTCTGTTTCGCGTCGGCCTGTGGCTCAAGGCGCTGGACGCGGCGCTCGGAAATCGCCGGAGCCGTCGCTCTCTGGGCGGTCCGCCCGGCAACGGTTGCTCGTCTGGTTGCTTTGCTCACTCAGGACGAAATTGTCGAAGACCCCCGCGACCTCGTTGCCAACTACCTTCGCCACGCGACCTCTCGCCTCTCGCTCGCCAGCGAGCATTTCGTCGCCGTCTACCTGCTCGGTCACGGTATCCCCAAAATCCTGCTAGTTGCCGCGTTGCTCAAAAACAAGGTTTGGGCCTATCCTGTCGCCATCGTCGTCTTTGCTGCCTTTGTCGTCTATCAACTCTGCCGCTTCGCGTTGACCCATTCCCTCGGCCTCATCGGTCTCAGTGTCTTTGACGTAATTGTGATTTGCCTCGTCTGGCTCGAATATCGCGCCCTGAAATCGCGCGCTCGGCCTCTTCGGTGAGCAACCTTCTTGCTACCTGTTCGGAATAGAGGCCACTGTTAGCCTCTGACCGATAATCGAGAATTGTTCAGTCGCTCACGCGGAAGCAGGAAGGGACACAGGTTGATGTTTGCTGGCGGCTTCTACCGCTGCTAAGAGATCGTAGCTGAGGCGAGACTTCATGGCGTACCCTCGCACGCCGGGCTGAGGCTGAATGTGCGCCAGAGTGCGCGCATCATGCTCCGTCACAATTACAATTTCGGAGTCTGGCAGTTGCTCGTGAATGCGGCCCGCAACTTCAAACCCACTGAGGTGCGGCATTGCCGCATCGACGAGGATTACGTCCGGCTTAAATCGAATCGCTTTTTCAAGCGCATCTCTGCCGTCCGTTGCTTCGGCACAGACCAGCCATCCCCCGTGCTCTTGCAACAGGGAGCGCAACCCGCTTCTAATTAGCTCGTTGTCATCTGCAAGCAAGATTCGAACGATTCCATTTTTCGTATCCCATCGGAGTGCCTATTAAAATCGAGCCTGGAAGCGTGGAAGCGTCACCCCGTCGTCGGTTTTGAAAGTCTTCGAGGCATAGACACGAGGAATGACGAGGAATGGAAATCGTTGACGGGCGATGGCTACGGCATTACACTTACATTCCGTTCGGCTTCTTACTATACCGTCTCTTCCCCCTCATATTTAACGGAAGATTCCATTGCTCCCGGGGGGGGGGGCGTGTGTGCATAATAGCTTGCCGCCCTCGACCCTTCCGGGTTTCAGCCCGCCGGTTGTGGTAGGACATGGTGACGTGCAGATAATGGGCGTTCGAATTCTAATCGTTGATGATAGTGCGCTTTTCCGGCAGGGCGTATGCGGCGTGATCAAAGCCAACCTTGATTGGGGGGTCTGTGGAGAAGCTGCCGATGGCCTCGAAGGTATCCAGAAAAATCGGGAGCTCGTTCCGCATCTAATCATTATGGATCTGGCGATGCCCCGGATGAACGGAATCGAAGCTGCCATTCAAATCCTGAAGGAGTTTCCAGACGTCCCGATTTTGTTGCTCACCCTGTACATATCGCACCAACTTGTGGAAGATGCGCGCAACGTTGGAATCCGCGCGACTTTGTCAAAAACCGCCATGCACGATCTTCCCGACGCAATCCACGCCGTCTTACGCGGAAAAGACTTTAACGCTGCGATTCCTTGTTAGTTAATCTACCCCCGGCGTCGGGTCTGGCTGCCGAGGCCGTTCGCTTCGAAATACGGCAGACGTTATTTGTTCCGTGTGATATTATTCGTTACTGACCCACTCAGCTTCGTGCGTCTAAGCTTCTGATCGTTTCGCATCAGGGTCTGTAGCCGATGGTCGCCCGAATTCTGATTGTCGATGACAGTCCACTCTTCCGCGAGGGTCTCCGCGCCAGCCTGAAGAGCAATCCCGATTGGGAGATTTGTGGAGAAGCTGGCGATGGTTTCGCCGCCATCACACAAACTCGCTCGCTGACTCCACACCTGATCGTCATGGATCTCTCGATGCCGTATATGGGCGGAATCGAGGCCGCGTCGGAAATTTTGAAAGAGTTTCCTCGGCTTCCAATTCTGCTGCTCACTCTGTACATGTCGAACCAACTTGCTGAGGTTGCTCGCAATGTTGGAATCCGTGCGACCTTGTCGAAGAAAGCCATGCGTGAACTTCCAGATGCAATCCACGCGGTATTGCACGGCGCAACGTTTTGAATCTGCTATCCGTTGTTTACGACAAACGAGGTAAGCAAGGCCCGCGCTCGAACCGTCTTCCAAAAGCCTGAATCCTTACTCATCCCAGGGCATTCTGCAACGTGACTGCAACGTGTCGTTCATCTTGCGCAGATTTCACGGCTGCGTTAGTATTTCGCTGCTACGACCAAACTTTTCGGGGCCTTATCTAAGGAGGTTTTTTGAAAAAACCTGTCTTAGCGGCTCTTTTTTGTGGCGGAAGGAGAACCGTTTTGCCCCCCCCAATCCAAAAGCCAAGCCCTTCTCCAAGGCTCGGCGAATACCCCGACCCCCGGCAAGCGACGCGCTGGCTCCCATTCCAAGGCTGACGTTCGCGACGATATGGATGCGCCTGCCAAGAGCGAAACCTTCGCAGTTGTCGCGGTTGGTGCGTCGGCGGGCGGCCTAGAAGCATTTACGCAATTACTGCATGCTCTGCCTGGCAATACCGGCATGGCGTTCGTATTCATTCAGCATTTAGACCCCAAGCATCACAGCGCGCTTGCGGAGCTGCTTGCCAAAGCCTCCACCATGCCCGTCGTTGAAGCGAAGAATGACACAAGAGTTGAACCAAATCACGTTTACGTGATCCCTCCCAACGTCAACATGGGAATTGCGCAGCGCCGCTTGCACCTTACGCCGCGCGCTGACTTACCCGGACTGCACACGCCCATTGATTTCTTCATGCACTCGCTGGCGGAGGCGCGCAACAGCCGCTCGATTGGTGTAGTTTTGCGAGGAACCGCTTTCGTTGTTCGTTCTTCGACAGGTGGAGGAAGACCTTGACGATCCGAGTGCCGTTTCGGTAGAGATGCTCCTCCAAGTCCACGATGGAACGATACCGCTCCTTCCAAACGGCCTTCTCGTCGCGCAACTCTTCTGAAAGCCCCTGGCTGCGGAGAATCTCCGGATGCACCCGAACGACCAGGACTTCCTCGTAATAAGAACGATTGAAGATGCCGATTCGTCCGCGTTCGGGAAGGCGGCACGTCGTGCGCCAGAGAAAATCATGTTTCAGTTCTTCGGCGCTCGGCCGTTTGAAACTGAAAACTTCGCAGCCTTGCGGATTGACCCCGGACATGACGTGCCGGATAGCGCCATCAGGCCAAGCAGGAACTATTGTTGAGGAAGGTGGTTGGTACCGAGTGAGATTCAGAATTGATGTTCCGGGGCAATACGAACGGGTGCAAAAGGGCATTAAGATTTGCCCTGTTTACGGGCCGGGACTTCTGACCAAGTCGGAGCGTGAGCGCCGAAAGGTCGCAATCGTGAACTCCCTCGGAGCCAATTCAGAGGAACGTTTCAGCAGTGTCGTGGAAGGCGAAAGCGAAGTTACCTTCCGCGAGCAAAGTAAGGTCTGGCTAGAGCATATGAAGACCCGCAAACGCAAGCCTGTGAAACCCGCAACTATCGTCAATTGGGAGATGGCGCTAAACAAGTGGCTGCTGCCTCTCATTGGCGATTTGCCCCTCGCCAGCGTGAAGAACGGCACCCTCAAGATGCTGGTCTCCAAGTTTGACGAGGCGGGCTTGAGTCCGAGCAGCATTCGCACTTACTGTCGAGTGATGACGATGGTCATGGGGTCATTGAAGGATGATGACGCCAACCCGATCTATTCGAGAAAGTGGAATTACGAATTTGCTGATGCACCAGAAATTGGTGAGCAGCGTCGCCCCTCTTTCACGGGAGAAGAGTTGACCAAACTCATCGCCGAAGTCGAAGGAGAGGAGCAGATGGCCCTTATCCTGTTCGCGGCTTCTGGTCTTCGCGCGGGTGAACTGTTCGGGCTTGAAGTGAAGCACTTCCTCGGAAAGTCCGTGAGAGTTCAGCAGTCGGTCTGGAGCGGAGACATCCAGAAACCAAAGACGAAATCGGCATTTCGATTCGTCGAATTGCACTCCTCCGTTGCGACCATGCTGCGAAATTTCATCGGCGACCGCAAGGAGGGATTCATCTTTGCGGCTCGAAATAGCTCACCACTCCTCCAGAGTAACTTCGTTCGGCGTTTCCTGCATCCGGCTCTCAAGAAACTTGGAATCGAGAAGCAGGGCTTCCACGGCTTCCGGCGATTCCGCGTCACTCACCTTGAATCCAACAACGTGCCCCAAGCCCTGATTGACTACTGGACAGGGCACGCCAAGAAGAGCGACGGTGAGGATGTCCAGAAGACCATGAACCAGATTTACACGAAGATGGACAAGGATGCGGCATTCCGTGAAGACGTGGCGGAGCAAATCGGCATCGGTTTTGAGTTACCGACGCCCGTAGTTGTTCCAAGTGTTCCAAGAAATGCGCTCGAAGCTGAAGTCGAAAATGAAGTGGAAGTCGTAGTAGAATAATGAGGTTAGAAACGGATGCGCCCGTAGCTCAGTTGGATAGAGCGTCTGCCTACGAAGCAGAAGGTCGGGAGTTCGAGCCTCTCCGGGCGCGCCATTATGCTCCGTCAAGGGATGCCTTCGGAGCTATATGCTATTGAGTCTGCCCGTAAATCGCTGAAGCGATTTCTCCCACTGTCTGGCCGATGGTGTCTTCAATCTCATTGAGGCCTCCCAGCGGGATCGCAACGCGATTGGCATATATGGCGATGGCATATTCGCCGCCATCCGCGGCGGTCATATAGCCCGCCAGGCCCTTTCCGGTGACCATCAAATTCTGGTTCAAAAGGTCTTCGCCGCCAATGGTCCCGGTTTTGGCGAAAACGTGACCCGCGGCTGGCGAATTCACCTGAATATTAAACAGCGTGCCGTCGCGGCCCAGGATTGGCAAAGCTTTCTCGAATTCCGGAAAATCCTTCTGGTGCGCCATGTAAGCCAGGTAATGGCACATGAAATCCGGCGTGAAAAGGGCATCGCCGCCTGCTCCGTCCGATTGCGATGCGGCGCTCAAATCGAGCCCTGCCTTTTCGAGAAAATCGTGTTCGAGGTTGAATCCCGCTTGCAGAATATTTTTCTTCGCGTGAGCGAGCACGGCGCCCAGAATGTAAGGCGTCATGCTCGCGTGGAGATTCTGGCTCACTTTCAGCGTCACCTTCACTTCTTCGGAGAGCGGCGGCGAGATGTGTTCTGCGACCAAATTGGCAGGAGTATAGGTGGCCGAAAGCGGAGCGAAATTCACCGGTGCATTGTAGGGAGCAAAATTGGCTCGGACGCCATTCTGCCGCAATGCCTCGACCAGCACCATCTCAGCGAAGCGGCTTGGCTGCGGCACCGGGTAGCTGTAAAGAATGGTTGGGCCGCCTGTCGGTATTGTCCCGCCAATGGTAACCACGTGCGAACCATCAGGCTGCATCTTGTCGTCGGTCCAATCGATCGTAGCTTGCGACCCGGCAGCTCCGGTGGTCGCTTGGTTGGTGAATTTTACATACGACGTTACTGGAGAGACGTGCAGTTGTGCTGGAGCGCCAGCCGCTCCGCCCGGCGCGACCCTGACATCAATAAGATTGTCATTCACCACAATGGGTGATATCACCGCTCCCGTTCCCAGCTCCTTTGTGCCCTCCGGAAACAAACCAATGTCCACCAGCACGCGGCCATCGATTCGCCGGATTCCGTGAGACACCACCTGCTTTGCCAACTGGCGAATCACCAGCAAAGGATCGCCCGGCACGGATTTTGTATCTGGGCTGCCCCCATAAGTGTGATCGAATCCATGCGCCACAAACGCCAGCGTCCCATCGGGCTGGATGCGTCCGGAAAGATTTGGATCTCCGCTGGCCACCAGGACCAGATCGCCATGGAGCGTGCCGTCCGCATCAATGGGGCCAGTGCGATAGATGCGCGTATGGAAACGGTAGTCTCCGCCGAGCAGTTCAAGCGCCGAGCCTTCGGTCAAAAGTTTTGTGGTCGAGGCCGGCGTGAATAATTTTTGGCCATTCCTTGCGTAGACGACCTGGTTGTCGCGAAGCGAATACACCTCAATCCCAAAACTGGCGTGACGGTATTGCGGGTGGTCAACGACCTTGTCGATCCGCGCCGCGAGGCCGCCATTCGTTTGCGCCCTCCCCGCTGGAGACAGCGAAAAAATCATTCCGATAAAAAGCAAGAGTTGCGCAGGACGGGTGGCTGTCGATCTCATCATTTCTGTCTTACCTCCAAGAATGGCTGACCAAAGGCGTTGCGCGAGCTGGCGCCACTTTTGCCGCCCCAGCCGAGGCGCTCCGTTTCGCTGAGAGTTGTTCGAACTTCAGATTCAGGATCGGGTAGTGCTGCCAGCTTTTGTAATCAAAGTGCCACCATTCGAATTGATAGACGGTAAAGCCTTCGCTTTCCATGGTGCGCCGGAGCAGGTTGCGGTACCAATGCTCGAGCGAAGTTCCGCCGGGATAACGCGCGTACGAGCGCTCGGTCATCTCATCGTAGTGGCCGGTCATCGGCACCTGGCGCTCGGTCGCCAAATCATACAGCGTCAGATCAACTGAGCAACCGCGATTGTGACGTGAGTCGTCGCTCGGGTCAGCGACGAAAATGCGCTTGTCGACAGGCGTCGCATCCCAGAAAATCTTCGTGACGTACCACGGCCGGTAAGCGTCATGGATCAGCAGTCCATAACCGCGAGCCTCGAGCTTATGCGCGACGCGCGCCAGCGCTTCCGCCGCCGGACGCTGGAGAAACGCCTTCGCTTCTGTGTAGACAGGCGTTCGAATGAAATCACGTGTCGTGGCGTAGCGAATGTCCAGCTTGATTTTGGGGTCGAACGAGGTCACGTCGACCAGGTCGGGTTTACGGAAGTTGCCCGTTTCTTTCGGTGGTTGCGCCGCAAGTGCTTCGCGCCGCAGCTCAGCGATGGGCTTCAGCGGCTGAATATGAAAGAAAGGCCCGGTAGTGCCGCCGAGTTTACGCCGAGGAAACACCACGCCGCCAATGCGGACCGCAGTGGCAACGCCGTCAGCGCCGGGCGTAAAAACCGCCTGCTCAGCGTCGTAGAGGCCATGGCCAGGGAACGCAAAGACGTTATTGGAAATTTCGCGCAGAGGATCGTATTCGAACCATTCAATCAGCGCGGTGAGTTTCCCGTCGCGTTCGAGAATGTACAGCCGATCGTAGTCCCAGCCGTATTCGCCAATCAAACCATCCCAACTCCGCGGACTCGGTTTGGGTTTCGGCATTTCGGCTCTGGCAAATGACGCGTCGCCCACGCGCACACCCTCGGCAACCGGTGTCAGCTCGGGACCGTATCCCAGCCGGCCATCCCCGATCAGATTTGAGCCCACCAGCCGCAGCCGCACCAGCCATCCGCCATCGACGGGCAGCAGGAAAAGTGGCCCGTCTTCGTGAGTGAAATCAGAAGCGGTCTGCCCGCCGGATGTAAAGCTTGTTGTTCCCCCATCAATCAGATCGAAGGCGCTCGAAGAGTTGCTATACCTGCCAGAGAGAGTCAGCGCCATCGTAGGCGTCACCGGAGCGGTTTCGGGAGTTTCCGGCGGGGCTTTGCCGCTTCGCACTGCCAGCATCATTCGCAGGGCCAAATCCGCCACACGCGCCGTGACAGCATTCGCGCCGTCCACGGTCGTTACTGTTACCACGCCGAGTTTTTCATCCGGCAGGGCAGAAGCCTGCGTCGCGAATCCGTAGATTCCGCCAGCGTGTCCCACCATGCGATGCCCATCGAGTTGAGATACGCCGAAGCCGAGCCCATAGCCCGCCTTAGCGCCGGCCGGCGCGAATTGCGGCTTCCACATTTCCTCAAGCGTCTGCTGCTGCAGAATTGGCCCGTTCGGGCCGCGCCCGCCCGCGAACAAAACCTCCAGGAAGCGCCCCAGGTCGGACACAGTGCTGTAGAGGCTGCCGGCGGGCCCCTCGTCGAGCGAGAACGTCGGCGTCGGAATCGTCAAGCCGTCATATGTCCACATCACGCCGGTGGCCACGCGGCTCTGGATTTGGGACGACATTGCGAACGAGCTTTCGTCGAGGCCCATCGGCTCAAGCACATGCTGCTTCATGTATTGTTCGTAGGCCTGGCCCGTTTCGCACTGCAGCACATAACCGACAACGGCTACGCCCGCGTTCGAATACTTGGTGTGCGTCCCTGGTGGATATACAAGGTTCGTGAGGTTCAGGCTCTTCACCGTCGCAGCGAGCGAAGGCGTGCTGGAATCAAAGTAGTTGCCCGCAGGAGGCTCGCGCACCAAACCCGCGCGGTGCGCCATCAACTCGCGCAGCGTGATCGGCGCGCCAAAAGGATTCTTAGGATGGAAATCTGGCAGATATTGAGTGATCGGCGCGTCGAGATCGAGCTTGCCCTTCTCGACCAATTGCATGATCGCGATATCCGTAAACGGCTTCGATACCGAACCAACCCGGTAAACCGTCTGTGCCGTAGCCGGAACTTTTCGGTTCGCATCCGCATAGCCAAATCCGCGCGCCCACACGATCTTCTGATCGTCGACAAGCGCGATCGAAAAGGCGGGGAGATTTTGTTCCTTCATCTGGCGCTCAATGAAAGCTTCGAGCGCGTTAGCCGTCTTGGCATACTTCGGCGACGCGCCGCTCGTGTGTCCGCTCGCAGCCCCAGATGGTTTTCGACAGCCAAAAGATGCGAACGCGAGAAAAGCACCAAGCAATATGACAAACTTTGCATTCAGAGATGGCTTTCGCATCGCAGGACTACCCTCGAAGCGCTTCGTGAACTTCTTTTTATTTATCAACATTGTTTGCTGGAGGACTTTATATCCCATGTTTCGGTCTCTGGCTATCATATGAATCGTTTTGAACAACAAAAATAGCTAGGCCCTTAGTTAGTTCTTTTCTTGATCGTTTCGTACCAGTTTCGGGGTGGAGCGCGGTTTCTAGCGCAGTTCTGGGAATGAAAACACTTGGAAAAAAGTTGAGGGCGCAGCAGCCGTTAAGCATGTTGCGCCCTCAAAATCGAGCCGTAAGTTTTACAGGCTTCCGGGCCAATCCGGCGACCCAACAGCCTTGCGGCTAATCGTGTCATCCAAACTGAGTCGTACACCTGCGACTTCTGTAATTCACCTCAGTGCTCGCAAAAGCCGCGAAGCTTTCGCGAACTCCAAGCCAAATCCCCGAAGCCTTGGAGCTTTCGGATGTAGCGGACGCTACAAAAGCCGTTAAGCTATTGCGGCGCCTGAACTACCTCCTGATTTCTCTCAGCTTTCCGGTTCAGCGTAACGCCACAATCGCCGTTAGGCTGTTGCGACCTCTACGCTGAATCCCGAAGTCTTTCAACTTCCCGGTCAAGTTCAGAATCGCGAAGACCTTTTGGGAACTCACGAACTCTGAACCGAACCGTCAAGTCTTCTAAGCTTCCGGTTCAATCTGGCGCGCAAGATAAAACTTTTGAGTTTTCCCGTCAATAGAATTCGCGGAAAAATCCTGTGGAAACCTGTGGATGACTGTGGAAAACAATCACGCCACAATCTGCTCGCGGCGCTGCGACTTTCACTGCCGCCGGAAACTTTCCACGACTGCTTTGCATTTGCGTGCGCTGAACTATTGCCACGGCGACCTTCACCATCTACGTCGCAGGGCTGCCCAGTGGCGTAACTGCTTCATACCGCGCCGAATTTAGTGGACATTGTGCCCAAAGCATGCGACCATATTTCTGCGTTTGTTGCTCTTGTAAAACCTTTAGAATTTGCTGAAGGGCTGCAAGTCCACACTTGTAGCCCTCTTTTTTTGGCTGGAGGCGGTGGCAGATAGCACCAAATAGCTCAAACAGAAAAGAGAAACACAGTTGAAAGAACAAGGAACAGTTAAGTGGTTCAATGCCAGCAAGGGCTTTGGATTCATCCAGCGCCAGTCCGGCGAGGACGTTTTCGTCCACTTCTCCGCGATTCAGTCGGAGGGGTACAAATCGCTGAACGAAGGGCAAGCGGTTGAGTTCGAAGTCACCACCGGCCCCAAGGGCCTGCAGGCGTCGAGCGTCTCCGCCCTCTAGTGGCAAGAAGCGGGCCCGCTTCGGCGGGCTCGCCAATCTCTAACAGCACAGATTCGAGGAGGCTCAATGAAAGCTCTCCAGAACGCTAACAAGATCGTCCATTCCGCATTTGAAACAGGCTCTAAATGAGCAAAGAAATCCTGATGCAATTTGTGGGCTTCCAGTCCAAACCGACGGCTCGCGAATATACTTTTATGGTTCGCGAGAGCGCCTCCGAACCGCGCGAATTTACGATCACCATTGCGCTGGAGGCTTTCAGCGCCCATCGCATTCGCTTTCAGGATGCGCCCGACGCGTGCGCCCTCAAACTGCGGCGCGAACTGGCTACCTCCGGCAACAATCCGCCGGAATCCCTTTTTCATATCAGTGACGCGGAACTCGCGGATTATCGCAGTAGCCATTCCTCTCAGCGGCGAAGCATGTTTGGCCGCAGACCCACGGAAAGCTACTAGAAATCGCACGCTTTTTTTTGAGGCGGCGCCTAACCTAAATTCCAAGGAGAGTCTTTGTGAGCAGAACCAGTTTCCAAAAGCGGCAAAAAGAAATGAAGCGCCAGGAAAAGCGCCAGATGAAGACCGAAAAGCGCGCCCAACGAAAACTCGCCAAGAGCGGTGAAGCCGAGACTCAGGCCGAAACGCCGGTCGAAGTTCAGAACCTGCCGCCGGAACGAACCGAAGCCGACTCCAACTCCTGACCGTTATTGTGTCCGGACAATCCCGCTGCGACACCTCACCGGGCCTTTTGGTAATCTGATAGACCAAGCTTGCAGAGTTCTATTCCGCGGGTTACACCGCCCTAAAAAAGCCCTTGACGCCCGGCCTGCAAATATAGTAATTTCTGTTATGACAGAAATGACAGATACGCCGCAAATCGCCCTCTCCCCCGTCGCCCAGAAGTTCGTCCTGCACTGGGGCGAAATGGGCGCGCGCTGGGGTGTCAACCGCACCGTAGCTCAGGTCCATGCCCTGCTTTTTCTCTCGCCGCGCCCGCTCCATGCTGAAGAAATCGCGCGCACGCTCTCGGTCGCTCGCTCCAACGTGAGTACCAGCTTGAGGGAATTGCAGGCCTGGCGAATCGTGCGGGTCGCGCCGATCCTGGGTGACCGTCGCCAGCACTTCGAATCGATGAAGGATCCTTGGGAACTCTTCCGCGTAATTCTTCAGGAGCGCAAGCAGCGAGAAGTCGATCCGACCATCGCCGTGTTGCGTGATTGCATTGGGGAATCCCGAAAGTCCAGCGTCGCAGACAGCTATGCGCGCGAACGAATGACCGAACTGCTGGAGTTCCTGACTACAATGAGCGCGCTCTACGACGAATTTCGTCGCCTGCCCTCCGGAGCGACGCGGGGGCTGTTGAAATTGCGTGGCAAGGTCCGAAGACTATTCCAAGGTTGAAGAGAGAAGCTTTTTTGTTGCCGGTTATTTCAGTATGTTCAGAAATAAGTGAATCGCCGCGCTAGGAGGAATTGGCCTATGAATGGCATCTACGCATTTTTTTCTGGTATTGGAATCACGTCGGCCGTAGTTGCGGGGGCCCTCGTCTATCTACACCAAAACCTCAGAACTATTCTTACCGAGCTCTGTGGCTCCGCGGAGAGGGCAAGGTTCTGGGCCGCGTTCTCAAACATAACGCTGTTCCTGACCCCGTTGATCTTTGCCCTGCATTTCCAACCGCAAAATGGGGCGTCAGCAGCACTGATTTACGAAGCCAGCAGCCAGATAGCATCCGCGTTATTGGGACTGGTGGCAGCCATTGTCGTCTTAGGATTTATCATCGGCCGGTTCATTGCTTGGGAACACCGGCCTTTCGCTCCGACCACAAGGACCGGCGGAGCGCAAGGATCGCAAGCGCGTTGAGCTGTTCGGAGGAGGAGCTACAGTGAGAGCCGGGAGTGGCGAATTCGAGGTTGTAACGGGAGCGTTCGGTTACACCGGGAAATACATCACTCGACGCTTGCTGGCAGCGGGCAAGCGCGTCAAAACGCTTACAGGGCATCCGGAACTGCCCGACCCGTTCTCTGGGCGAGTGACGGTCGTTCGTTGGGATTTTGACGACGCGTCAGGACTACGGCGCGAACTGGAAGGCGCGAGTGTCCTTTATAACACTTATTGGGTGCGCTTCGAGCACGGTGCGGCCACATTCGCGGAAGCCATCGCCAACACGAGAAAGCTGATTCGCGCTGCCACGGACGCAGGAGTGCGCCGGCTCGTCCACGTCAGCATCGCTAACCCATCACTGGATTCCACGCTTCCCTACTATCGAGGCAAAGCGGAATTAGAAGCTGCTATCCAGCAATCGGACTTATCCTACGCGATTCTTAGACCAACTGTGATTTTCGGCCTGGAAGACATCCTCATCAACAACATCGCTTGGCTGGTTCGGCGCTTCCCCATCTTCGCCGTGCCCGGAGACGGTAGCTATCAATTGCAGCCCATTTTTGTGGACGACCTTGCGAGTCTGGCAGCAGCTGCAGGGGACGAGTATGAAAATTGTATTCTTGACGCGGCCGGACCGGAGACCTTCACTTTTGACGAACTCGTGCTCGAGATCGCCAAGCGGGTCGGCAAGCGCGTGAAGCTCTGGCATGTCCACCCTGACGCATCGCTCGTCGCGACGAAGATCATCGGTGCGTGCCTAGACGACGTGATTCTGACGCGGGCCGAAATCAAGGGACTGATGGCTAACTTGCTGGTTTCTTCTGCTCCTCCGCTCGGCGTAACGCGATTTACAAACTGGCTGCGTGAGGACGCCGCGCGCCTGGGAATGGAATACGCTAGCGAACTCGCGCGGCATTATCGCTGACACGAAGGCCAAACATCCGCTCAAATCTCCATCTCTCTTCGGTGAATCCTTTCGTTGTAGTACCAGCGCAATTTGTTCTAAACTTCGCTGCTTGAGTTTTCGCAGGGACTTGCTCTCTTACAAGAGGCCTCATGAAAAATAATTCTGCAACTTCGCGGTTGTTCTGTACTGCCGCCTGTCGAATTTTGAAGATCACCACAGTCATCGTCGCGCTGTTCCTTTTTACCCTTCCGTCGCGCGCGCAAACTCACACGCCGCCCACCCGCGGCGCGGCAAGACAATCCGCCGCACCAGCGCATTCCAAAGCCCCGAATCTCAAAACCACTCCAACTTTGTACCTCGTCGGCTACGCCCACCTCGATACCGAGTGGCGCTGGGAATATCCGCAAGTCATCTCGCAATATCTTCCCGACACCATGCACAAAAATTTCTCCCTCTTCAAAAAATACCCTCATTACATTTTCAATTGGACCGGCTCGAATCGCTACATGATGATGCAGGAATACTATCCCGCTGATTTCGCAAAACTCAAACATTACGTCGCCACCGGCCAGTGGTTTCCGGCAGGCTCGTCCGTGGAAGAAAACGACGTCAATTCGCCTTCGCCCGAATCCATCATTCGCCAGGTGCTCTACGGCAACGAATACTTCCGCCATGAATTCGGCAAAGCCAGCGACGAATATATGCTGCCCGATTGTTTCGGTTTTCCCGCCGATTTGCCCAGCATTCTCGCCGCCGCCGGAATCAAGGGTTTTTCCACGCAAAAGTTGACGTGGGGCTCATCCGCGCCGGTTGGCGGCCCCGATTCTCCTGAAGGTACTCCCGTCGGCACTCCTTTCAACGTCGGCATGTGGATCGGCCCCGATGGCCATGGCGTCATCGCCGCGCTCAATCCGGGAAGCTACTCCGGCGGCGTAAGCTACGACCTCACCAAAAGCACTGCGCCGCCTTACATTCGCGATTTCATCGATTGGCCCAAGCGCGTCGAGCAGGACGGCAAAGTCAGCGGCGTCTTCGCGGACTATCACTATTACGGAACGGGCGACATTGGCGGCTCGCCCGACGAAAATTCCGTCCGCCTTGTCGAAGAAATGGTCACCAAAAGCATGGGTGCTCTGCCGCCGCACAGTAGCAATCAAGACAGTGATAATGAGAACGCCTCTGGCGCGCCCACCAGTCCGGAAGTCCGCATGGGCACCGGCCCTCTTCGCATTATTTCCTCCGACTCGGATCAAATGTTCAAAGACATTCTTGCCCAGCACCTCACCGCAGGCCTGCCGCGCTATCAGGGCGATCTCGAACTCACCAATCACTCCGCCGGCTCGCTCACTTCCGAAGCCATGCACAAGCACTGGAATCGCGAAAACGAAAATCTCGCTCGCGCTGCGGAAGCCACTTCTTTTGGCGCAGAATGGCTCGGCGCCCGCACTTATCCTCTCGCGCGCCTCAATTACGCCTGGCGCCTTCTTCTTGGCGGCCAATTCCACGACCTCATGGCTGGCACCGCCACGCCAAAGGCCTACACCTATTCGTGGAACGACGACGTCATCGCCATGAATCAGTTCGCGCAGGTCATAAAGAGCGCCACATCAGCAATCGCCTCGCAGCTGAACACGAAGGGCAGTTCTTCTGCGATAATCGTTTTCAATCCACTTTCGATTGACCGGCAAGATGTAGTGGAGGCCGATATCACATTTAATGGAGGGGCACCGAGGGGCACTCCTGTTTCGCGAGCGACAAAAAATATGTCAGTGCGAGTTATCGGGCCGAACGGAAAACAAGTGCCGGCCCAGTTTGAAGAGATTTCGGCATATCGCGATCCTAAGGCCTCGCCGCTAATACACTCGACGATGAAAATCGTGTTTTTGGCGGATGTGCCTTCCTTTGGGTTTGCTGTTTATCATGCCCAGTTCTTTATTACGGTGCACTCAGCAGCTGATCGGCGAAGAGAATCATCATCTTCGCCGCTGAAGATTACTGATTCATCCCTCGAAAACGAGCGCTACCGCATCCAGGTCAATTCCGACGGCGACGTTACCAGCATTTTCGACAAAAAACTCAATCGCGAGCTTCTCTCCGCGCCCATGCGCCTCGCCTTCCAGACCGAAAAGCCCTCCTATTGGCCCGCATGGAACATGGATTGGTCCGATCAGAGCAAGCCGCCGCGCGGCTACGTCACCGGCCCCGCAAAAATCAGCATCGCGGAAAATGGCCCGGTGCGCGTCGCCCTGCGCATTGAACGCGAAGCCGAAGGCTCGAAATTCGTCGAGACCATTCGCCTCGCCGCTGGAGATGCCGGCAATCGCATCGAATTCGTCAACGCCATCGACTGGAAAACGCGCGAAGCCGCGCTCAAAGCCACATTTCCGCTCACCGCTTCGAATCTCGACGCCACTTACAATTGGGGCGCAGGGACCATCGAGCGTTCCACCGACAACGAAAAAACTTTTGAGATGGCCTCGCATCGCTGGTTCGACCTCACCGACAAATCGGGCGGCTTCGGCGTCACCATTCTTTCTGGCGCGAAGACCGGCTCCGACAAGCCCAGCGATAACACGCTTCGCCTCACTCTTCTTTACACGCCCGGCATCAGCCAAGCGGCTCAAGAATATCGCGACCAGGCCTCGCAGGACTTCGGCCATCACGAATTCGTCTACGGTCTCACCAGCCATTCCGGCAGTTGGCAGAACTCCGACGCCGCCTGGCAAGCCTATCGCCTCGACGATCCGCTAATTGCATTCGAGAGCGACAACCATCCCGGACCACTCGGCAAATCATTTTCTCTGCTCAAGGTCAGCAGCAACGACGTTCGCGTCATGGCCTTCAAGCGCGCCGAAGATTCCCGCGAAGCCGCCGTGCGCATCGTGGAAATGTCTGGCAAGCCCGCGCATGACGTGCGCATCTCTTTCGCTGCGCCAGTCACTGCCGCGCGCGAAATCAATGGCCAGGAATTGCCCGTCGGCACCGCGCACTTTTCTCGTGGCGCTCTCATCGCCAATCTCGGCCCATACGAAATCAAAACTTATGCCGTCACGCTTGCCCCTCCGCGCGCTCATGCCGCTCCGCCACTCTCGCGTGCCGTTTCTTTACACTACGATTTGGCCGCCGCGACAAACGATGGCGCAAAATCCTCCACCGGCTTCGACGCGGCCGGCGATGCCTTCGCCGCGGAAATGCTGCCGTCGAAAATTTCCTATTCCGGCGTAAATTTTGACCTTCCCCACGCGGCCACTGGCGTCGCGGACGCTCTCATTGCTCGCGGCCAGACCATCGACCTTCCCGCCGGCTCCTACAATCGCGTTTACATCCTCGCCGCCGCCGATGGCGACCAGCAGGGAACTTTCAAAGCCGGCGATGATTCGCGCAACTTCACCATTCAGGATTGGAAAGGCTTCGTCGGCCAGTGGTACGACCGCTCCTTCACCATGAAGCCGCAGGCCGTCCCGGCGGAGCCTCCCGCCTCCGACACCAGCGACACCGCCAACCGCATTCGCCACATTCGCGCCTACCTGCTCAAGCATCCGCGCCAGCTTCCTTATTACGCCGGCATCACGCCGGGCTTCATCAAACGCGCTCCCATCGCCTGGTTTGCCTCGCACTATCACGACCAGAACGGTGCCAACGTGCCCTACGCCTATTCCTACTTGTTCGCTTATTCCATGACTCTGCCGCGCGGCGCACGCACGCTGACTTTGCCGGACAACGACAAAATTCGCATCTTCGCCGTCACTGTCGCGCGCCAGACGGACTCAGTTCGCCCCGCCCAGCCGCTCTATGACACCACTGCCGCAATTACCGCCGCGAGCGACCTGCAAGGATCCCAGAAAGAAGCCGCCCAATATGGAAAAGTGCGTCGATGAAATCCAGGTCCGAACGAGTTCCCTTTGGCGGGTGGCGCAGCCTGGGCGCGATTCGTCTGTTGCAACTGGGTACCGCACCCCTTGGCGTTTAAGGGTCCGGCTTTTTCGTTCCTGCTCTTCCACAAAATTGGCAATGCGCGCGATGGAGCGCGAATCCCATTTTCGGGTGCTCCCGTTTGGCTCGTGGCCGCGATATGATGTAGACGCATTCTCGAAGTAAGGAGCTGAGGAATGGCTGGAGAAATAACCAACGAGGCGGTCGAGAAATATATCTATGGTATTTTGCCGGCGCGCGACGCGGTGGTTGCTGAAATGGAAAAACAGGCCACGGCGGAAGACATTCCCATCATCGGTCCGGCCGTGGCGCGTATGCTGTATCTGCTGGCGCAAATTTCCGGCGCGAAAAGAATTTTCGAGATGGGTTCGGCCATTGGCTATTCCACGATTTGGCTAGCGCGCGCCGCGGGACCAAAAGCGGAAATTTATTACACGGACGGCGATCCCACAAATGCCAAGCGCGCTACGGAGTTTTTCAAGCGGGCCGGAGTGGAACGCCGGATTCGCGTGATGACCGGAGACGCGCTCGATTTGCTCGGCCGCGTGCGCGGGAAGTTCGACATGATTTTCATTGACGTAAATAAAGAGCAGTATCCGGCGGCGCTGAAAAAAGCTGTGCCGCGGCTCAAGCGCGGCGGCCTCCTGATTACCGACAACACGCTATGGTCGGGCCGCGTGACCCGTGAGGCGGACAGCGATGCGACGCGCGGCGTGCAGCAATTCAATAAAGCCGCGTACTCCTCCAAGGAATTATTTCCAGTGATGATTCCGCTGCGCGACGGCGTCACCGTTTGCCGGAAGGCGTGAGGCGTCCCAACGCAGGACCGGCCACTTTTCATCAGAGGCAGCCACCGGTAGCTCTCCTCGGCGGGATATGCGCAAAAGACGCTGCACCTTGATTGGCCCAACGAAGCAGCCGCTCGCAGAGCATCTCTTACTGGACCTGCGCTCAAAATGAGATGAAAATTCCGTTTGCGGAAAGGTGCAATGCCTTCTTCGGGCGATGCGGCAAAACGAGCAAAGGCAATCATGCTGCGACAAATGCCGGAGACGATGAGACGCTGTGGCATGTTCGCCAAGCACGAGGACTCTGATGGCTGACGAACTCATGGCGTCCTCGATTACGCAAATCGAGATCTCTCCAAACGGCATATTGGGGCAGCGGCTGGGTGCAGAGACGAGTTTCTCAAGACGTCCAAAGCGCATTTGCCTTAACGATTTGCCGACCGCTGCCTTTAACCGGGGGACGGAAGACCTTCATGGGCGTTTGTCCGAAGCCAGTCTAGGGTGTTGGGCCGCCCTGGCAACGAACAGCCCGTCCTCCGATTGGTTCCTTTTTTAAGGATATTTCCCTCACGTGGCTGTGAGCGTGGTCACGGCTGTATGCGCTCTGCGCCACCAGTTTTCCTCTCCGCAAATCGCCCATAAAAAGTCCTGCGCGTTGGAAAATGGCGGAATGCCACGCCACCATAGGGCGGATCCAAATGTGACACCAATCACAGCAACTTATCTGCCCGCGGGCCAAATTGTTGTTTACGGAGGTGATCTATGAGAGCGCTGGAAGTTCCTACTCGGATTCAGTTGAAGAATATTCTCTATGCCACTGACTTCTCCGCTGCGGCAGATATTGCGGCTCCGTATGCGGCAGGATTGGCGAAACATTATGGGGCAAAGCTCCACGCGCTGCATGTGCGGCCGGTTATCGTGGATCCAATGAGTTCGCCGTAAAATTGGAAGTTGATTGAAAAGGCTGCCGAAATGAAAGCAGAGAGGGAACGGCGCAAACTCCTGGACAAGTTTGCCGGAATTGAAACGAACATTCTGATCGGTGAGGGAGACTTCTGGCCGGTTCTGAGAGACGCTGTTCAAGAAAATGACGTCGATCTAATCATCGTGGGTACGCGAGGCCGGTCGGGAATTCGTAAGTTCCTCCTGGGTTCAGTGGCTGAAGAGGTCGTCCGAAATGCTACGTGTCCGGTTTTGACGGTGGGGCCGCACTCGCCGAGTGCGCCCAAGGCCGGCGGCGAGATCAATAGAATTTTGTTTGCCACGGACTTCAGCCCGGAATCGAGCGCCGCGGCACCCTATGCCATTTCACTGGCGCAAGAGTTCCAAGCGCACCTGACCTTGCTTCACGTGATCACCGAGCCAAAAACAGGAGATTTGGTACATCCATCGGAGCTAGCCGCTTCTTCTTTGCATCTTTTGCGCAAGCTCGTGCCCCGGGAGGCGGAGCTCTGGTGCGCCCCGGAATATATTGTCGAACAAGGTGCAGCTCCAGAACGCATCTTGGAAGTTGCCGCGCGTCAGGAAACTGATCTGATTGTGCTTGGCGTTCGCAAACCGGGTGGCCTGACGGGAGCAGCCACGCATTTGCCAACCGCGACCGCGCACAAGGTTGTCTCTCAGGCGTATTGCCCTGTGCTCACGGTTCGCGCGTGAATGCTTACGTCTTCGGGCGTGAAGAATTTCCTGGAATGAAGAGTTGTAGCCGGACGTGCCAGGAAACAGACTGACCTGGCTCGAGCCAATCCATGCCGGTGTTGCGGTTGCCCCAGAGCTTCTTATTGAACGGATCGGCCAGATTGAACTGTGGTTCGACCACCAAGAATTTTGCGTCGGGGGGCGAGTAAACCTGAATGGCATGAATCTGCGGCGAAATCGCCGTTAGCATCAGGCCGTATTTTGCCGCTGGATCGATGATTCTGATAACGGCATTGCCGGCGCGATTGCGCTTCAAGTCCGTAAAACAGTCGTCCAGGTAGAGGGTTGGGCGCAGCGGCGCGCCTTGAGGAGCCGTGAAATCGTACGGAGTTCCTTTCACGGAGACGATCTTGCCAATGGGAAAAACGTCGTCGTAATTGTTCACGAGAACGCGCTGGTCCGCCGGCAAATGCAATCTCGTCTGGGATCTTTCTCCGCTGGGAATTCGAAAATAGGGATGGAAACTGATGGCCATGGGCAGCTTTTCTTTGCCCACATTTTTCGCGGTGACGATCACGTCGAGCGCTTCATTCTTGAGCGCCACTTGCACAGTGACGTCGGTCTTCGATGGCCAATGCCCGCCAAAATTGCCGCCGGCGAGAAACCCTGATACCGTCGACTCCAGCGGTCCATTGTGGTATTTCACATTCGTAAAATGCGCGGAGAGGATCAGACCATGCATGGCGTGCAATTCCGCTCCGGGTTTCTTGCCCTTCCAGTTCGCGGGGAGCTCGAACATTTTGCCGCCAATCATGGTCTCGAGAGTTTTTCCGTCGGGCGAGAGTTTGCCGCGAATGCGATTTGGGTAAGGCAGCAGGATCGCGCCGCCCATGGAGAAACTTTTGTTGCCAAAGGCGTCGTTTTGCTTTTCGAGAAGGTCTTTGGCTCCCGGCAGATCAGGCGAATTAAGAACGTCAATGTCTCCAAGGCCGGGAACGTAGGCGCGGACTTGGAGGAGATTCATGCCATTGCCCGGGAGAATGGTGGCTCCCAGGAACTGAGGCTTGCTGCGATTCACAGGCTGAGGCCGCGTCAGCACCACTGCCGGTTCGCCGCCAATCGAAACGGAAGAGGCAGGCGCTGGCGTTGAATTTGCAGCGTTCGCTTTGGAATAGCGCCCAGCGACCGCCAGGGTAATCACGCTGGCGGTGAGAAACAGAAACAATGCAAGAGTGCGGTCGGCCATACGGCCTCCTTAAGAAAACGTTTACTTTGCCGCTGTGTGCCAGCCTATGAGGCTGCGGCATTTCGTAGAATGTTATACCGGGATTTTCTACGGCAAGCAAGGCTCTTTCCATCAGCATCCGAAAGCCGCTATTGACGAGTAAACGTTTTCAGCATAAATAGGCATGGTGCGGATTGGTTGTGGGCGAGGAGACTACTTGGATGGCGATCGCTAGGTCAGGAAGACGTGAGTTTCTGAAGCAGGGAGCAACCGCCGCATTCGGCGCAGCTTTTGCTCCGCGTATCGGCTTCTGGGAGAATTTGGCAATCCAAGAAGCCGCCGCGCCCGCGTCCGTAACGCCCGCTCGCATCAAACTGGACTTCGACCGGAGAATTGGCACGATTGATCGCAACATTTACGGGAATTTCACCGAGCATCTCGGGCGCTGCATTTACGGCGGAATCTACGATGAAGGCTCTCCATTATCCGACAGCGATGGTTTCCGCAAGGATGTTCTGGAAGCCGCGCGCAACCTACATGTGTCCGTCCTGCGCTGGCCCGGCGGGAATTTCTCATCCGGATACAACTGGAAAGACGGGATTGGCCCAAAGAACGAGCGCCCCCGCCGCTGGGATACGGCCTGGCAGGAAGAGGAGTCGAATCGTTTTGGCACCGATGAATTCATTGAATATTGCCGGAAGCTTGGCGCGGAGCCATACATCTGCGTGAATATGGGCACCGGAACGATGCAAGAGGCTGCCGACTGGGTGGAATACTGCAACGCCACAACGGACACGTACTGGGCGAATCAGCGCAGAAAGAACGGCCACGCGGATCCCTACGGCGTGAAGTATTGGGCGCTGGGCAACGAGGTTTATGGAAGCTGGCAAGCGGGACACAAAGATGCGGCTGAATATGCAGCGGATGCTCTGGAATTCGCAAAGATGATGCGCTGGGTAGACCCTTCGATCAAGCTGGTAGCTTGCGGCGGTCCGGGAGTCGATTGGAATATGACCGTGCTGGAGAAGCTTGTCGACATTGTTGATTATATTTCGCTGCATCATTATGGCGGCAGCCTCGATAACGCCAAAGAATTTGAGGATGCGCACCAGTTTGAAAAACAGATTCGCGTGCTGGATGCGGAGATTACCGCGGCGATGTCAAGAAGCAGAAGGAAGGGGCGCATAGCCATCGCCGTGGATGAGTGGAACATCTGGTTTCGCTCGTGGTTTCATCGCGGCGATAATCACATGCTGGAGGAAGTCTATAATTTGCGCGATGCGTTGTGGGTGGCCTCGGGACTGAACACGTTTCATCGAAATTGCAAAACAGTGAAGCTGGCCGATATGGCGCAGCTGGCGAACGTTATTGCGCCGATTATGACCAATTCGACCGGCCTGGTTCTGCAAACGACCTACTATCCCCTGAAGTTGTACACGAATCATTGCGGAGATGTGGCGCTCGATCCATTGGTGCAGTCCGACACGTTTCCGGGGCTGGCGGACGTGCCCTATTTGGACATTTCGGCGACGACTGATCAAGGGAATCAAAAGCTCACCTTGGCAGTGGTCAACCGGCATCCTACGGTCGACGTTCCTACTGACATCGTGATTGAGGGATTCCATCCTCAAGCTTCCGGCAAGCTTTACGAAATCAACGGGCCGAGCCTGGATGCGACGAACACTTTTGCGAATCCAAATCAAGTGGGCGTAAAGCAACGCTCGTTTTCGGGAGCAAGCGGAGCATTCCGCCACACTTTTGCAGCGCATTCGATAACCGTAATGACGTTGCGGGCGTGAGCGATTCATGATTTGCGAGCCAGCTTACTTTTTATTTCAACTTTAGGCTAAGAGCCATGTTTCCAGCATGGGCGTTTCGCGCAAGCAATGAAATCGCGCTGCAATCTTGGACCAGCCAGTCAGCACCCGCGTCCCTGAGATCGGCTTCCGGCATAGTGGTGCAGAGTGCAATCACGCGGCAACCGGCAGCCTTTCCCGAGCGCACACCGGCCGGGACGTCTTCCGCGACGATAATGTCTGCGGGATCCAAGCCCAACAGTTGCGCGCCTTTGAGATAAGGATCAGGCGCGGGCTTTCCGTGCTTGATATCGTCACAGGTGACGAGAATTTTCGGCCTGGGAAGGCCGCCGGCGCGCAGCCGGATTTCCGCCAAGGGACGCGTACATGACGTCACAATGGCCCAACGGTCTGAAGGCAACGAGCTCAACAGTGCAATCGCACCTGGCCATGGCACAACGCCTTCCAAGTCAGCGAGTTCTCGGCGCTCGACTTCGCGATTTTCAGCCTCGTAATCAGCGCCGGGCAAATAGTCGCGAATGGTCGAAATGCTGGGACGGCCATGCGCAGCTCGCACCACTTCCCGCGGATTGAAGCCATGCTCAATGGCCCATCCGCTCCAAACGCGAGCCACGGCAGGAGTGGAATCCAGAAGCACGCCATCCATGTCAAACAAAAGTCCGACACATGAGACTTCAATTTTTTTGCAAGTCAAGTGACAGGGCGCTCCCCGAAGAATTTGCTACTTTTGGTGGGGCGTTCAGCAGCCTTGGCAGTTTACACCTGGCATTTCGCGTGCGCTGAAGGAGTTTGCTTTTTCGCAATATTGATGAGCGTTGGCAACACGTCCACGAATGCTGTTTTTTTATCAGCGCCACCGAAATGGAAGTATAAGCGGCGATACAGACCGTACAAATGATCGTAGACCTCACGAGTTTCTTCGTCCGGATGGTAGACGGTATGAGGCGGGCAGATCGCAGCTTGAGCCTCTTCAATTGTCTTAAAAACTCCGGCGGCAAGAAAAGCGAAAATGGCGGAGCCGAGGCTGGTTACTTTGCGGCTGGGCACAAGGACTGGCCGGCGCAGAACATTCGCATAAACCTGATTCAGCACAGTGTTGCTTTGCGGGATTCCGCCGGAATTTATCACGCGGTCGACGCGAACACCGTGTTCCGCCATTCTGTCCAGTATGACGCGGGTGTGAAATGCGGTGCCTTCGATGGCGGCGAAGAGTTCGTCTTGCGCTGTGTGCTGCAGATTCCATCCAAGCGTCATGCCACGAAGATTTGCGTTAACCAGGACAGTGCGGTCGCCGTTGTCCCAGGTCATGCGCAGCAGGCCCGTCTGACCCGCGGCATATTTTTCGAGGCCTTCGCTGAGTTTTTGAACACTTGTGCCGGCTCGGCGCGCGATCGCTTCGAAGATATCACCCGTTGCGGAAAGCCCGGCTTCGATGCCGGTGTAATCAGGATGAACGCTTCCTTTTACGACGCCACATACTCCGGGGACCAACTGCGTTTGACTGGTGATTCCGATGATGCAGGTGGAAGTGCCGATGACGTTGACGATGTCGCGCTCGTGGGCGCCCGCGCCGATGGCATCCCAGTGAGCGTCGAAAGCTCCGACGGGAATCGGGATGCCGGGGCGCAATCCAAGTTGTTCCGCCCAATACGGCGACAGCGCTCCGGCGAGGTGGTCGGATGTCTCGTAAGAACCCTGGAGCTTCGCGCGCACGCCGGCGAGCAAAGGATCGACCTTGGTTAGGAATTCCTCGGAAGGCAGACCACCGAGGCCGGGATGCCACAGCCATTTGTGTCCCATGGCACAAACGCTACGCTTGGCTTTGGTGGCTTCCGTCACACCGCAAAGAGTCGCTGCCACCATGTCGCAGTGTTCAAATGCGCTGACAAATTCACCTCGTTTCGCAGGATTGTGCCGCAGCCAATGCAGCAGTTTCGCGAAACCCCACTCCGAGGAATAGACGCCGCCGCACCAGCGAATCGCTTCAAGACCCTCGCGGTGAGCCATTTCAGTGATTTCGGCAGCTTCTGACTTGGCGCGATGATCGCACCATAAATAATATTCGCCGAGCGGCGTCATGTCCGCGCCGACGGGAACGACCGAAGATCCCGTAGTGTCGAGGGCAATCGCTTTTACTTCTTCCGGGCTGACTCCAGCTTGTTGGACGGCAGATTTTGTGGCATCGGCAAGCGCGCGCATGTGATCCGCGTGGGACTGCGTGGCAAGTTCGGGGTCTTCACGCTTGCGATAAAGCGGATATTCAGAAATCGCTGAAGCTAGAATGCCCTTCGCGCTATCAACGATGGAGACTCGAACGCTCAAAGTGCCGAAATCAACGCCCGCGACGATGGCCATGAGCTAGCAAGCTCCGCCATTCGGCGCGTTGTGCCAGTACATTTCCCATCCCAAGTAGCGCGAAGCTGCTTCGTTTACTGAGGCTGCGACAGAGGAAAAATTAGCGGCCACGTGGTGTTCAAAGCCGCGCTCACAGATGTAGCGCAAGAGCTTTTGCATCCGCGGAATTTCGACCACGCCGGCGCCGCCGAACGTTTCGAGCGGGTCGTCAGTGAATTTGCCGCCGCCAACGTAACCGCGAACGCGCCCGGCACGGTCATCTGTGGAAAAACGAGCATAAGACATCGCCCCTGGCTTCACGAGGCCTACGCAGGTGCCAAACGTGTTCTCCTTGCCGACAGTGCCCGCGATGATCGCCTGATAATCCATTTTCACGTTTCTCAGGAAATGCTTCGGCAGATTACTGCAGTGAAAGCAAACGGCTTTGTCTGGATTGTCGCCATAATTGTTGTTCCAATCGAGAAGCGCGCTGGGCGTTTCTGAGGCGAGACGCAGCGCATGCATACTGAGCACGCCACAGATATCGACTTCGCAAGCACTGGACATCAAATCGTCGCTCATCATGCTCATTACCGTGCATGGCACGACGCCAAGATTTTCCTCGATCGAGGTCCAGCATTGGATCGCGCTGATGGTGACGTCGGTCTGCTTCATCCAATGATCAATCACCGCGCCCAATTTAGCCATTTTGAGAAGCGCGGCCTTGGGCACATCGTTTGCAGGAACGTATTTCTCGATCAGGCGGAGTTTGGATTGCGCCGCGTCATCATTGTCGGTCATGCGCTGAATTCGTCCGATGACCTCCGAAAGATCGAGCGTTTCGACGGAAATCCCCTGCGACTCCAGGATTTTTTCGCTATAGCGGACGGTATTGAAGGCTGCAGGCCGCGCTCCGATGCTGCCGATGCGAAGGTCTCGCAGCCCTCTTACAATGCGGCAAACCGCGGAGAACCATGCGAGGTCCGCCTTGAATTCCGGCGAATCGGGACTGACCGTGTGAGAAGATGTGAGCGAATAGGGAATGCCGTACTGCATTAGATTATTGCAGGCCGACATTTTTCCGCAAAAGCTGTCGCGCCGGAAAGAGATGGACATTTTCGCCGGCGTGTCGGGCGTAGCCTGAATTAAAACGGGAACGCGCAGCCTGGAAAGGCGCAAGGTATCCGCGATGGCGCGCTCATCTCCAAAATTTGGCAGAGTGACGATTACGCCGTCAATGCGCTCGGCATTGGTTCGAAATAGCTCAGCACAGCGCTTTGCTTCGTCATAAGTCTCGACGGCTCCATGTTTACTTTGTTCTGGCGTGAGCGCGACTACTTCCATGCCGGCGCATTCCAAGACACGGATCATTTCCGCGCGGCCGGACTCCGCCAGATGGCCGGGAAAAAAGCCGCGGTTTCCCACAATCAAGCCCATGATCATCTTTCTGTTCGGCATTCACCCCTCACATACGCGCGACGATTGGAACTGTCAAAACTGCTAAAGCGAAAAACCAAATACGCGGTCGCCTGAATCATTACTTCGATGACTGCCCGTAATACGCTTTGCTTCCATGCTTCCGCGAAAAATGTTTATCATGAAGCTCGGGAGCCAGAGAATCGACATCGTGAGCCAGAGCAACGGTGTAGTAAGCCATTCGCGCAATCGCTTCGAGGATCACCGAATGGTGAGCGGCCATAGCAACGTCTGCTCCCCAGCAAAACGGCCCGTGGCCGCGCACAAGAACCGCCGGAATAGTTTCCGGATCTATGCCCTCAAATGCGCGGCAGATTGCAACGCCGGTATTTTTTTCATAATCAGCTGTAATCTGCTGATCGGACAACGCAGCGGTGATCGGGACGGAGCCGTGGAAATAATCCGCATGCGTTGTGCCAAAGCAGGGAATTGAGCGACCGGCCTGGGCCCAAGCGGTGGCGAATTCTGAATGCGTATGAGTGACGCCGCCGATGGCCGGAAAATGTTTATATAGCACCAAGTGAGTCGGCAGATCGGAAGATGGGCGAAAATCCCCTTCCACGGTTTTTCCTGAAAGATCGGTAATGACCAAATCCTCCGGTTTCAACTCGTCGTACGAAACTCCGCTCGGCTTAATCACAACGAGACCTTTGCGACGGTCAATCCCGCTGGCATTGCCGAAGGTGTAAAGCACCAAGCCGCGGCGAACCAGTTCGAGGTTGGCTGCGAGCACTTCTTTGCGCAGAGTTTCAAGCAGCATGCCGGTCCTTCAGCGATTTGCGAGCGCGCTTCAGAAAATGGTTCACTACTATTTGTCCCTGTCGCCTAGCTATCGATGGATGATCTGCCTCGTGCGCCTTTGCTGGGTTTCGGTGTAACGCTTTTGGGCCGTCCAGTTGCAGCGGGCGCCATTGCTGTCGAATCCCGCAACATAAGACTCGTGCGCAGAACGTATTCGCTGCCGTTCGGCGAAGGAACTTGCCTCTGGACTTCGGCAAGCAAAGCGTTAAACGCCATTCGCGCGATTTCCGTCTGCGACATGTTTATGGTGGTAAGCGGCGGAATAATGAATTGCGCGAGGCGAATGTCATCAAATCCGACAAGGGAGAGATCCTGAGGAATGCGCAAGCCCGCCTCGTATCCCTGGCGCATCACTCCGATCGCCGTCATGTCATTTGAGCAGATCACCGCCGTCGGCCGTTTGGGCAACAGCAGGATTTTCGTGAGCGCTTCCATGCCGCCTTCCATCGTGTGATTGCCCTCGATCAAATACTTTTCATCGATAGGCAGGCCGATTTCCTGCATCGATTGTATGAAAGCGCGCTGGCGAGCAACGGCTGATTTCAGCATCAGCGGGCCGGAGATAAACGCAATGTGTTTATGGCAAAGGGCGGCGAGATGTTGAACGGCCTGACGAATCCCATGCAAATAATCAATCTTGATGTTGCTGACTCGAGGAAGCGGCGGCCCAACGTCAATGAAGACGAGGGGAATCTTTCGAGACTTCAGATCATCGAAGAGCGCCTCTTCCATGCCAAACGTTACAATGGCAACACCTTCGACGCGGCGTTCGATCATCCGGCGAACGGCAAGCGCCACACGTTTTGGATCATGGACGGTTGATGTTGTCAAAATTTCATAGTTGTGCTGGACGGCGATATCCTCGAAGCCCTGAACAATTTCAGGGAAAAACGGGTTGGTAATCTCGGAAACGATCAGGCCGAAAATGCGGCTGCGCCCAGAAACGAGAGAGCGCGCTTGCGTGTTGGGATAATAGCCCAGTTCCTCGATGACCCTCCAAACGCGGCGGGAAAGTTGCGGAGCGACACTGGGCACGCCATTAATCGTGCGCGACACAGTTGCAATGGAAACTTTCGCCCGCCTGGCAACTTCATGAATACTCAACGCGTTCTCCACTCAAAATTTCCGCCATCTTGCCCTGCAAACCTTGAAGCGCGGAGGTTAGGCCGGCATCCGTGTACTTTAACCCTCGGTAAGACTAGCCACAACCCTTCTGCTCGCGGCTTTGCTTTTCGGAATTGCACCAAACAGTTATGAACTGAGCGCTTCTCCCACTCGCCTGCGCATCGCGACTTGCGTTCCAGCCACGCTATGCCTCGTTCCCAAACGCCCATTGAACAAATCCATAGCGTCGCAGAAATCCTTCCGCCGCATGGCCTGCGTTTTCCACGTCAGAACCGTCGAAACAGGCCTTCTACAGCCCATGAAAACGTTTTCCGGATACATTTACATATAGACCACCTTGCAGTCTGTGTCAAGAAACGTGCCAGGCTCCGCTTTATTGGCTCGCATTTTTAGACCCTCCCCCGGGAGCTATTTCCGGGAAAAAATCGATAACAGTAAAATACCCCGAGGCAAAACAAGATCGCTCCCCACCAGACGCTCGCGTGGAGGCGAAACAACACTATCGGCTGCTGCGGCGGGTACATTACTTCGTATATTCCCGCGCCGAAGATTAGAGCTCCATTCACTAGCAAGGCTATGCCGATAAAAAACCAAATCGAGATCGAGCCCTTCGCTTGCATCGTTTCACCAGAAAATGACATTCAAAATGATGAATACCACGCCTACAACGACCGCCCAAAAAGCCGGACGTTGATAGAGCGGAGCATTCCCTTCAGAAGGTATTTCTGTCGCGCCATATACCAATCCGTTCAACTCGGCTATGGGTTTTGGTTGCGTGAGGAAACTGACGGCGATAGTCACGATCACGCAGACAATCCATGACCATAAAGCGCGGTACATATCTGCGGCCATCGGGCTCGCGTGGCTCGACAGCGCAACATAACGCACCGCCGCGGGATTCACTTCGATCCATGCAAACATGGCAGCGGCAGACACGGTTCCCGTGAGCAGGCCCCAGAAACCGCCTGCGGCCGTAGCGCGTTTCCAGAACATGCCCAAAATCACAGTGCCAAAAAGCGGCGCAACGAATATGCTGAAAAGCGCCTGGACGTAGTCCATGATGCTGAAGAATTGCATTACGAAATAAGCGGTTCCAATACTGATGAGCACTCCAAGAATGGTGCACCAACGCCCCATCGAGACATAATGCGCATCCGTCGCATTTTTGCGAATCAGTGCGCGGTAAATGTCATACGTCCAGACAGTGGCAAACGCGCTGACGTTACCGGCCATGCCGGACATAAAGCCCGCGATGAGAGCGATCACGCCCAAACCTAACAGGCCCGGGCCGAAATATCGCACCATCATCAACGGTAAGACAGCATTGTAACTGTGGCTGGTCCAAGAAGCTGAGCTGGCGGCGGTTAGCTTAAACGGCAGCAGGGCCAGGGCCGCCAGGCCCGGCAAAATCACAATAAAAGGAACGAACATCTTGAAGGCCGCGCCGATGATGGGCGCCATCTTCGCGGCGCGCAGATCTTTGGCGGCCATGACGCGCTGCACTTCGAGAAAGTCGGTAGTCCAGTAGCCGAACGATATGACCAGCCCTTGACCGAACACCACTCCCACCCAGTTGATTCCTTCCGGATTATTGAACGAACCAAGATAACGCCACAGGTGCATGTATTGAACTGAGGTGTTGTGAATGATCTGGAGTTTCAAGGCATCCCAGCCGCCCGCCTCGACCAGAGCAAGGATGGGGATAAGCAGCGCGCCGGCCCAGATGAGCACAAACTGAAGCACCTCGTTGAAAATCGCGGAGCGCAAACCGCCAAGAGCAACATAGATCGCAACCGTGATGGCCGAAACCCAAATGCTGAAGTTCATGTTCCAGCCGAGCACGATATTCATCACCACGGCCATGGCGTACATGTTGACGCCGCTCATCAGCACGGTCATGAACGCGAATGAAATGGCGGCCAGGCTGCGGCTGGATTCGCCGAATCGCAGCTTTAAGTAGCCGGGCACGGAATGCGTCTTGGAAATGTAATAGAAAGGCATCATGAAGACGCCGAGGAATAGCATCGCAGGAATGGCCGCGATCCAATACGCGTGCACGGCCAGGATGCCGTACTCGTAGGCGGCGCTGGCCCAGCCCATCAGTTCAATGGCGCCGAGATTCGCGGAAATGAAGCTCAGGCCGGCGATCCACGCAGTCATCTCGCGGCCCGCCATGAAAAAATCTTCGCCCGTGCTGGAGCGTTTCTTTAGATAAAACCCGATGACCAGGACCAGCACGAAATAGAAGACCACAATAACCAGGTCAACGGGCGAGAGCTTCACGAGGCGGGATGGAGCAATCGCGGCCGCTGCGATCATCGAGGAAGTCATAGCAACCTCGCGGCGCGAGAATGGGGCTGCCGGTGTGGTCCGCTATTTGTCATGCCGGCAGTCATTCAAGCACATGCAGCTGCGCGATTGATGAAAATAAACGCGCCCACTGGATGCGACTAGATTTGTGCACCCAATGAGCGCATCGAAAAACAGTGCGAGCAATGCCCAATTAGAATTCTATATTCGCTCGGAATTCGATGGTACGAGCGTGGACCTGAGTTGTATTTATTACGTTTGCGAGCCCGAAGTTTGCCTGAATGTTGTCGTATGGGTAGTAATCGTGGATCGTCCAGTTCGGATGATTGAAAGCGTTCAGGAACTCGCTCTGGAAAACAAATCGAACATTCTCGTAGATAGGGATGGATTTGGTAACGGCCAGATCCGTGTTAAAGAAATGCGGACCGTAGAGCCAAGGATGTGCCGCAAACACTCCAGGCGTTGAGTTAGGATTGATGAAGGTTGAATTGCCACCGCCGGCCGTCCCAGCCAGATACTTCGGATTGAGGCCATCCGCATAGGTATGCCCCGGCACATGATACACGCCGACGGCACTTTGCAACTGTGAAACGGACACACCGGAAAGCACAATCCCTCCATCGGCGTAGTCATTGAAGGTATTGTAACCGCCGAATAGCACGAACGGGGACCCCGTCTGATAGGTGACAATTGTCCCCACGTTCCAGCCGCCGACGATCTTGCCAACCGCACCTGACCTATTGAGGAATCGGCGACCGTTGCCGAATGGCAGGTCGTAGCTTCCGCTGGCATGGACAACCTGGCGAATGTCGAAAAGAGTTGGCCCGTAACTCAGTCGCAAGTTCCTCATGGTGAATTGGTTAGTCGAACCAAGCCATTGATTGTCGGGTTGCTGGCCCAGGCTATGGCTCCACGTGTAGTTCACGTCGAACTGCATTCCGTGCCAATCGTGCTGGCGGAAATCAATTTGCAACCCGTTATAGTTCCCGTATCCGCCGTCGGTCATATAGTTGGTTCCTGGGCCGCCGCTACCTTCGCCTAACGCATTGGCCACAAAGAAATTAACCGGATAGGGGCCCGGGGACGTCATGCTCGCGTATGTGCCGTTGGCGCAGTTGGGAACCGCAGAGCCCAGAAGGTTACACGCATAGGGCACTGTTCCGAATGGCATCGCCAGCATGCCTGCTACTCCGCCCGCCGCGCCTTGCTGCAACGGAATGATGAAGTTGTTGCTGCCATAGTCGACAAACGGCCCGCCTGCAATCGTGGCCTCGCCAGCAAACGCCGCATCAAAAATTGGCAATGGGACGTCCCCAGACACGCTCGGGTCATATGCGAAGGTACCCTGATACGCATCCCCGGACGTGGCGTTATTTGCCAAGTTCGTTTGGGCGTTCTGGAATTCATTCAGGAAGCCGTTCTCGAAGATATTCACTTCGTTGGGATCCTGATTGATCCATTCATGAACGCTGCGGCTTCCCAAGTATCGAATCTCAAGGACATTGTTCTCGCCGATTTGGCGTTGAATGCCCAGATTCCACTGCTGCGTGTATGGCTGCCGGATATGAGGATCGATTCCACCGGCACCCCAGTAATTGACCCAAGTGGCGATAGATTCGGGAATGACCGGCGAATACGACGGTGGAGTCAAAAGAAACGGCGGCAGAGTGTCTCCCAAGGCTAGGGTGCCGGGCGCGAACGTTCCAGTACCGCCGCCGCTAACCGCCTGAAGCGAGTAATTCTGGTAATAGCCAAAGCCGTGGTTGGACATATCATTCCAGACGTACTGTTCGGGCTCAGTAAAGCGCCTCAACTGGAAACCGGCGCGGATGACGGTCTTTCCACCACCCATGAGTCTGCCAAGCCAACCTTCCGTATAGTTGGGGTTCCAAGCCAAACCAATCGTCGGCTGCGGGCTCACATTCCACGGATTGTACTGATGACTGCGCGCGATATATTGCGGATTCAAGTCAGCCGGATTCGTGGAGAGGGAGCCGGGCTTGAACAGGTTGTTGATTCCCGAAGGGCCGAAAATGCCGTTTGGCGTGGCACTCTGGTATTGGTGGTTCAGGTCAAAGTCGTCGCCAGTAAAGTCCCAGCGCAATCCGTAGTTCAAAGTGAGCGAAGGCTTAATCCGGTAAGCATCTTGAAAATATAGTCCCCAGGCCTTTTGCAATTCATTCAACTGGATCCCGCTGTAGTTCGGGGCGGTGTTGTATTGCCCTGTTTTGGGGTTGTATGAAAAACCCGGTCCATTGGGTCCGACACTTGAAATCCTTCCCACAAGAGTTGCATACAAATTCTCCGCCTGCGCCCTGTCGTAGTTGCTGGCACCGGAGAAATAACTATTGAAGTCGGCTAGCGCGGGGTCGCCCTGCACGAGGCCCAGACTGAAGCTTTCGAGGGCATTAGGGGCATCCGAATAGTGGTCTTGCTCACGCCACCAGGAGACACCATACGTGATGGTGTGCGAGCCATGCTGCCAAGTCACATTGTCGGCAAAATTGAAGATCGGATACCAGTCGTTGATTCCCAAATTGTACGATTGACCCGACGAGCAGTAGCAAGGGCCGACATCGTTGCCGATGGCCCAATTTACGAATGGGTTCTTCGTGTACAAGCTGGGCTGCGCATCGTAACTGTAATCCTCAAAATTGTAGAAATAGCCGCCGCGGAATTCGTTGACCATCGTAGGCGTGACGGTCCAGTCGAATCCCAAGGAACTGGTGTAATAATTGAATTTATTGGACGCGCCATAAGCGGCAAAGGTCGGACCTGGAAACGGCGTTTGCGCCGCGTTCGGATCGACCTCATAGGTTCTGTTCCATGCGACGTTAATGCGAAATTTCGGCGACAGATCATAGTCCACGCGGAAGGTTGGGTAATAGTTAGTCCTCGGCGCATTCTGGGCCCACGTTACGAGGCTTAGGTTTGGGTTAGCTTCGGCGGAAACGGTGCCGTATTTTTCGGCGCCAATCACTGTGGATATCTCGCTCGCGACCATCGAGTTCACGGTCGTCGGCAATCCATTTGGTGCCGCGACTTGCGTGAAAAGATTGACCGTTTGACCCGCGTTTGGTCCGTCTCTATACGTGAACAGCCCGCTTGCTGCGGTGGCTGTCAGTGTTGAGTTCTGAGCTGTAAATCCTCCGGGCTGTTTGGACTCGGAAAAACTGCCAAAAAAGAAAAGTTTGTTCTTCAGAATCGGCCCCCCAACTGCTCCACCAAAGTTGTTCAATATAAGGTGGTTCTTACGACGGCCCAATGCATCGTTCGTCCAGCTATTGGCATTTAGAGCGGCGTTCTGAAAGTCTTCATAAACACGCCCATGATAGTTGTTCGAGCCGCGCCGCGTAACGAAATTCGCTTGCATTGCGGACTGGCCGAAACCCTGGTTCAAATCCAAGTTACTGGTCTGAACCGTCATTTCCTGCATGTCTTCAATCCGCGCCGAGACCTCAGGTGCAGTGTCGCCTGAAAACTTCATTCGGTTCGTTGATGAGATCACCCCATCAACGTTATTACCCTGCGCGATTTCCGGAAGTCCATTCCACGTGCCGCCACCATCGGCGGTCGAGTGGGAGAAACCAGGCGCCAACTGTGACAACGAGCTAATGTCCCGACCCTGAAGAGGCAAATCTTCAATTTCCTTCATGTCAATCGTCGTGCCGATTGCATTTGAACTTGTTTGCAACAGAGGTGATGCGGTCGCGGTGACGACGACTCGCTCGGAGGCCGCGCCTATCTTTAGAGACGCCTTGACGTCGGTCACCTGGCCAGCTTGGACGACCACGGAGTCGAAAACCTGGGTTTGGAAATTGTCTTTCGACACGGTCAACTGATATGTGCCAATTGACAAGCCCGTGAAGCTGTAGGTGCCAGACCCGAGGGTGGCCCCCGTCCGGACGGCGTTTGTAGAAATGTCTACGAGCGTCAGTTGCGCCTTGGCAATTGCGCCGCCACTCTGGTCGAGAACGGTCACGTTCACGGTTCCTTGGCTTCCCATCTGCGCCCAGACGGGTGGCGCGGCGAGAGTTGCCAGGATCATGAAGCCCGCCAGCAGGCTCAGAATCAAAGAGCGAGAGAAGCTCCGCGACATAATTTCCTCCTTATGCACAACCACCTCCGTATTTGCTGCAGCTACTGTTTTCACGCCACACGCCCAGTCGAAGCGACATTTCCAAATGCAACACAGCTCCGTGACCATTCCTGAGAGAATTCCGGCACTCCAAAGTCTGGTTTAAGACCTGTCGAAGCGTGGAGGCCTAACAAAGCAAAGGCAGCGCAGAGGCCGGCGGGACTCGAGGTAAGCGCGATGGCATGGCCGCACTGTCCGTCCGAACAACCTGGAAGTAAACGTTTACTCAAATTATGCACCCCGTATGACACTGCCCCACTTATGATAAGTGCCTTCTATAATGTATCCGCTTCCCTTGTCAAGTACTAACTTTCGTGTATTTTGTCGCCACATGGGGGATGCAAGCCGAGAAAAACCCCAGCCGACAAAAACCAAGGCGAGGAGCGAGGCGAGATTTTTCGGGCGCCACGGTAAACGTTTCCTGTTAAACGTTTACATGCGCGGCGTAAACCTCTGCTGATAGAATGGTTTCCTGCATTTATAGCAAGACTTATGTTCAAAGATTGCCGAGCTTGCGTGCTCCTTTTGGTGATTGCCAGCGGCTTGACGCTACGCCTTCTACAGCCCGCATCTGCTCGCATTCCAGCAACCGCCAGCGTAACTGAGCGACAGATACAACATAATCCTGGTGTCTCGCCGAAGGCAGAAGCAGAGCTTCAGGCGGGGATTTCACTAACCAAGGAAGGGCGCTTCGCTGAAGCGATCCCTCATTTCCTCAATGCGCGCGGGCATGTTGTCGACGAATATGCGGCGAATTTCAATCTCGCCCTTTGCTATGTGGCGACTGGCCACTTCGAAGATGCGATCGCGATTTTGAAGGGCCTTGAAACAGGCGCAACCGTGCCCCCTGTGGTGAATAACTTGCTGACGCAGGCCTACATCGGTGCTGGGCGCTATCGGGAGGCTTCCAACGCATTTGAACAGGCCGTCAAGGAAGCCCCGCAAGATGAAAAACTCTACTTGTTCATTGCTGACGCGTGCTTGGATTCCCAAGCTTATGATTTTGGACTAAAGGCTCTAAACATCGGACTACAAAATCTTCCGCGCTCTTCGCGTTTGCATTACGAACGAGGCGTCTTCCTTTCATTTGAAAATGAGCCTGACGCTGCGGTCGCCGATTTTGAACTGGCAAGCAAGCTGGCTCCGCAAACGGACATTGCTTACATGGCCGCTGGTCAAAAAGCGCTCCTGGAAGGGAACATAAGCGAGGCCATTCGCGTGACGCGCGAGGGTATAAAACGCGGCCATCGAAATTACATCCTGCTCACCATTTTTGGCGATGCCGTCGCGCGTTCCGGTGAAGGACCCGGTCAGCCGGAATTCGCAGAAGCCGAAGCAGCGTTGAAACAGGCGGTGGCTGCACGTCCCAACTATGCCGATTCCCAAGCCATTCTGGGTGAACTATATTTATCGGAAGGCCGGCTTGACGATGCGATTGCCCGCTTGGAAACAGCGCGCAAGCTCGCTCCAAACGACCCCTCGGTTTATTCGCATTTAGCCATTGCGTACCGGCGCAAGGGCAAATTGGATGCGGCAAATGCTGCGCTGGCAAAACTCGCGGAATTGAATCAGAAGCAAACTGCAAAATACAAAAATGGCTCGTCCGGTCGCAGAGCGGGCTACATATCTTCAGGGCGCCTGCCGCACTTGTAGCTCAAAAAAGTCGCGCGGGCTATCCGCGCCCACTCTTCGCGATACGAGGGAAGAAACGTTTGACTAGCCCTGTGCCCTCCTGAATAGCGATGATCTGGTCGGCGCTGATGTCATTGAGCCGCGTTTCTTCACCACTTGGCCACAGAATCTCCAGCGAATCAACTTTTACACGGTGCCCCAATCCAAAATGCAGCCGCGGATCTTGCGCTGCCTGATAACTCATGCCGCCTTTTCTCTGGTTGTACAGATTCAAGTCGCCTGCGGAAATTTTAACGCGCGCTCCTACACCGTCGCGGTTCGATTTCGTGCCAATCAGAAAAATCTCCAGCCAATGGTTTGAATTTCCGCCATCGTTTCTGAGTAATTGCGGCCGCTCGCCGTTATTGTTTATGAGAATGTCCAAATCTCCGTCATTGTCGAAATCCCCGATCGCAGCGCCCCGGCTCACGCGAAGGGCTAGAAAATCCCGGCCAAGCTGATCGCTAACATTCGCGAATTTTCCGTGGCCCAGATTGCCGAACATCAGCTTCGGTTCTTTGTAACGAACATTGGAGTTATATCGCTGGATGTTATCGAGCACGTGGCCGTTGGCCATGAAAATGTCGACGGCGCCATCATTGTCGTAATCCATGAAGCGAGTGCCGAAGCCGCTCACGTGGAATGTCGCGTAGCCTAGACCGGCGCGAAGAGTAACGTCGTCAAATGTCTGGTGCCCCGCGTTTTGATACAGGCGAGCAAGTTGTTCATCCAGATGAGTGACAATCAAATCCATCCGACCGTTTCCCATCGCGTCGGCCGCATCCGTGCCCATGCCCGCTTCCGGCAGACCATCCGCACTAACTGCGACGCCGGCCAAATAGCCGACTTCGTGGAACGTTCCGTTGCGATTGTTGTGGAACAGAAAATTGGCCATCGAATCATTGGCAATAAAAATGTCCTGCCAGCCATCATCATCGTAATCAAAAGTGACGATACCAAGCCCATTCCCCGGCTTTAATCCCACTCCGGATTGCTTACTCACATCGGTAAAAGTGCCGTCGCCATTGTTATGGTATAGGGTTGGCGGCTGGCCGTTATAATCGTCGGGATGGCAGTAGCTGCGCATGCCAGGACCGTGCTCGCCGCACCAGAAATTGCGATCCGGCGACCAGTCAAGGTAGTTCGCGATCACCAAATCAAGGTGGCCGTCATTGTTGTAGTCGAACCAAGCGGCGCTCGAGGCCCAGCGGCTCGCATTCGCGACACCCGCACGCTCGGTAACATCGCTGAACGTCCCGTTTCCGTTGTTATGGTAAAGAATGCATCTCCCGTAGCCGAGAACCAGCAAATCCGGAAATCCGTCGTTATCGTAATCGCCCACGGCCACGCCCATGCCGAACAGTCCCTCTGCGCCAACGCCTGCTTTGACCGTGACGTCGGTGAATGTGCCGTCGCCATTGTTATGATAGAGCGCGCCGCGCAGGGGGTTTTGCGGTTTGTAAACTCGCGTGGCCGCGCCGTTGACGAGATACAAATCAAGCAGGCCATCCTGATCATAGTCGATCCATCCGCATCCGGATCCCATCGTTTCGATCAGATATTTTTCTGTGGAGGCAGCGTTGTCATGCCGGAAGTCAATCCCCGCGGCCTCCGCAATGTCCGTAAACTTCACCCGCGGCGCCGCCAACGTCAGCCGTGCGCCCAACGGAGCGCCCAGCAGGCCTGCACCTATGGCCCGCAGCAAATCTCGCCTGGAAAATTTAGAGATTCTACTCATTCCCGGAGATTGCTCCTCGTGCTCGAAGAGCGGTAGCGTACCCCAGCAGCGCGAGCATCCGCGAAAAAATCTTTGATGCCGGGAATGTCAAACTGGAGTTTTTGTTGCTATTCTCTGCGGTGCTCATGTATTCGACGAATTTCTTGGCTGCATTGATCGAATCCCGCGCGCCGACAAGTTCGTGAAAAACAGAGAATCAACCGATGACCCGTGATTCGATCAGTTCGCCGCATGCCATCTCTCGGAGGCGCCTGCTTAAAACGCTCGGCTGCAGTGGCCTGCTCGGTTTTCTCGGCAACCAGTATTCACTTTCTCCGTTGCTCCACACGTTCGCGGATTCCTTGCCGGCTTTTGTGGAAGTGCCGCCCTCTCAAAGCAAAATATCTTGGGTTCACGTCGCTGGAATTTCGCCGCAAATGTATGAGCCTGAGACGCTCGGCGCCGGATGCGCGTTCTTGGATTACGACAATGACGGTTGGATGGACATTTATCTGGTGAACAGCGGTCCGTGCGATTTTTATAAGCCGCCTCGGCCGCTGCGCAACGCTCTCTATCACAATAACCGAGACGGCTCCTTTACTGACGTGACCGAAAAAGCACGAGTCGGCGGAAGCGCCTACGGCATGGGCGTGGCTGTGGGCGATTACGACCGCGACGGCCTGCCTGACATTTATCTGACGCAATATCCGCGCAGCATTCTTTACCACAACAATGGCGACGGAACCTTCACTGACGTGACGGAAAAGGCCGGAGTGGCTGCGCCAGGCTGGGCCACCAGCGCCGTTTGGTTTGACTATGATAACGACGGCCATCTTGACTTATTCGTTTGCCAGTTTGCTGAATGGGATAAGGCAAAGAATAAGTTCTGCGGAAACACGCTGACCGGCGAGCGCTGGTATTGCAAGCCGAATGTTTATAATCCCATGCAGTCCTGGCTCTATCACAACAATGGAGACGGCACGTTTACAGATGCAAGTAAAGAGTCCGGAATCGCTACATCGCCGGCCAAAGCATGGGGCGTAGTTGCCTGCGACATCAACAACGACGGCCTGATGGATCTTTTTGTATCGAATGACACGGTCGCAAACTCTCTGTTCGTCAACAGCGGCAAAGGCAAGTTCTCCGATATCGGTTTGCTCTCTGGCGTTGGCTATAACTCATTCGGGCGCGCGCGCTCGGGCATGGGCGTGGATGCCGCCGATTACGACCAGGACGGCTGGATTGACCTGTTTGTCTCAAACGTGGATCACGAAATGTTTTCCCTTTATCACAACAATAAAAATGAGACGTTCTCCGACGTTGCTCCATCGGACGGTATTGGGAACAGAACAATGTTCATGAGCGGCTGGGGCGTAAAATTTTTTGATTATGACAATGATGGAGAACTTGATCTTCTCCTCTGCAATGGCCACCCGGACATTGATGTCCAAAGGCACATGCAAAACGTCAAGTACCGCGAACCAATGCTGTTGTTTCGCAACACAGGCCGCGCATTTCAAAATATCAGCAAGCAGAGCGGCCCGATTTTTTCACAGGCGATTGCCGGTCGTGGCATGGCGCTCGGAGACTTCGACAACGACGGCTCCGTGGACGTGCTGGTGGCTGTCAATAATGCCGCGCCAATCCTATTAAGAAATAGCGCGGGACGTCAAAATCACTGGCTGGGCGTTCGCTTGATTGGGAAGCAGGCGAATATCGATGCCGTCGGCGCCGTGGTCACTTATCAGGCTGGAGACCTCAAGCGTCACCGCTTCAAGGTCGGTGGCGGAAGCTATCTTTCCTCGCACGACCCGCGCATGGTTCTCGGTATCGGGCAGCGCCCTAAAATTGACTGGCTGGAAGTGAAATGGCCGAAGCCGTCGGGAAAAGTGGAGCGGTTTGCTAATCTCCCAATCGATCGTTACATCACGATCGTTGAAGGCGCGGGCAAGTGGACATAGCGATCCCTCTTAGCTAAATCTTTTCGTCAGAGCTGGTTTGGATTCTGCGGAGTCGCCGGCGGCGCTTTCTTCTCTGTTTCGCGTTGCAGCGCCATCTCGCGCTCCGCGTCTTGTTTCCGTCCTGTTCGGCCGTACGCGATTGCCAGCTGATAATGACCGGCCGGATCGGAAGGCTCCATCTTCACGTATTTTTCCAGCGGTGTAATTGCCTCGGAACTCTTTCCGACGGCGTTGAGCGATATTCCAAGGCCCAGAAACGCTTCTGAAAACCCTGCATCGAGTTTCGCGGCGCGCCCAAAATGCTCGATGGCCTGGTCCCATTGCTCGCTCTGGCGGGCGAGATCTCCCAGCATAAATTCAGCGGACGCTGCGCTTGGATCAATCTTGAGTTCCGCCTCGAATTCCTTCTTGGCCTCATCGGCGGACGTTTCAGTGGGCGGCTCTGCCAGGATAATCCGGCCGATACGGTAATGAATGCCGGGTTGCTCAGGATATTGCTCCAGAATCTGGCGGTAGGCTGCGATTGCCTCGTTCAACTTCCCGTGCGATTCCAGAGCTTCCGCGTTTAGCTCCTGCGCTTCGGCCGAGCGCGGGTTGACCGCAATCAGCTTTTGCGCTGCGCGCATGCCAAGTTCGGAGTAGAAGTGCGTCGCAGTGTACAGCACGGTCGGGTCGTTTGGAAATTCGCGCCTCAGCAGCACGAGCGCATTCACGGCGTCGCCCTCCTGGTCGACGCTCATTCCACATTGCGCCATTGCCATTGCAGTATGATAAACGAGCTGCTTGTCCGTGATGTGCGTAAAGCTTTTCCTCAACAGCGGCAGTGCTTCGTCGCAATGTCCCCTGGAGGCGAGTTGAATCCCCTTGCGGGCAGAAGCCGACGCTCCCAGCGCCGGCACTTTTTTGGAAGCCTGCGCGCCGCATGCCGCCGAAAAAATGCCAAATGCTGCAATCGGCAGCACCGCAAAACCCACGCATAGCGAAGTCTTGATCAAAATTTTAGCCATCGGATCCGGTCGTCGCATGATCGATTATAGCCTCAGGGGCCCGCGGCAAGCATCAACGCGGGCGCAATCCTACAACTGTACTTCCATGGAATGCCCTTCAAACACAATTCGCCGCGTCGCCTGTTCGACTTTCACTTCGATATTTCGTCGCATCGGCGCCAGCATGCGCGAGCCGGGTGCAAGATTCAGTCTAAACACGCGTCGCGAATCATTCCAGGTCATTTGGATTCCCATCCACTCGCCCTTGCGGTAATCGAACGATTTGCCGTCGTCTTCGTAGAGGAGGAATGAGCCATCCGCGCCGGGATAAATCGTCACGGACAACGGCCCTTCCACTTTCTCGCCTGTGTGTTGCATCACCGGACCCAACGGCAATATCGCGCCGGCTCGAACAAATAGCGGTAGGATTTCAAGATCCACATCGCGGTTGATTTCACGACCTCCTTGCGCGCGTTCTCCCGTCCAGAAATCGTACCAGTCGCCGCGGGGAAGATAGACGCGGCGTCGCGTTGCTCCTTTTTCACATACCGGCGCGACGAGAATGTTTCTTCCCCACAAATATTCATCATCGCGCGCAACGGCGACGGGATCATCAGGATAATGGAGCCACAACGCTCGCATAATGGGCATGCCGGTCACGGCGCACTCGCGAACCGCGCTGTAAAGATAGGGCAGCATCCGGTAACGAAGTTCGAGATATTTGCGGCAGATTGGCTCGACCTGCTTGTTGTGTAGCTGGCTCGCGTCAGGAACTGCTGCGCCGCCATAATTGCTGATCTCGGTCGGCCCCGGATTCCCTGTGTCCCAGCCCCACGGCAAACGCAACTTCCACGCCCGGCCGTGGCAACGAAACAGCGTGCAGAACGCGCCAAATTGAAACCATCGCAGATACAACTCGGCAGTGAATTCTTTTGTCGGCACAAAACCGCCGATGTCCGTGCCCCAGTATGGAATGCCGGAAAGCGCCGTGTTGATCGCATTGGGAATATGCGTTTTCAGTGTTTCCCAAGTTGAGTAGACGTCGCCCGACCACAAAAACGACGCATACCGCTGCATACCCGCATAACCATTGCGATGAAGCGCATACGGACGCTGGTTTGGCCGGTCGATTTGCGGGCCTTCCCAATACATGCGATTGCGCGTCAGACGTGAAGTGATGTTCAGCGAATCGCCTTCATCCGGCCACCATCCGTCTATGCCCATGGCGAAATCTTTGCGATGCGCGTCCCAGTAGCAGCCTGCCTCTTGCTCGTCGAACCGCCCGACAGTGCAGCCATCGCGTGCGCGTCCTTGCAGTTGCCGCGTCAAAATGACCACGTGCATCACTGCGTGAAAATCTTCGCCATGAAATTGCTCGAGAATTTCCTTTGGATCTGGAAACACGCGCGCGTTCCACGCGAAAGAGCCATTCGCCGTGTTCCAGCCGGAGGGACAGAAACCGGTGCCCAGATAAATCAGCGCGTCGCATGGAAGTTTTTTTTCACGAAACGTTTTTGCGACATCGAGAATTTCTTCGCGGCTGGCGAGCGTGCGATGCGATTGCTGGTAACCCAAGCCCCACAGCGGCGGTATTTCCGCATGGCCTGTCAGACGCGCGTATTCCGCCATGATGGTGGCAGGCTCGCGCGATGCAACGAAGAAAATGTCCAATGGCAGCGCTGCATCCGGTCCGACAGGAAGGAATTTGCTCTGCGGCCCGCTGAAATCAAAGGTGCCGAAGGGCTGGTGGATGAACATTGCCCATCCGGCCGTGCCAATCAGCCAAGGAATCGGAACGCGAGATCCGTGCGTCCCCAGTTTGTAGCCACCTTGTCCATTCCGCATCGCGTCAAGCGATCCACGGCGATCAAATTGCTTCCCGCCTTCGCCCAGCCCGAGCAATGGCGAATCGCCTGGGTCGAAGGAAACAGCGCCGGTGTCTTCGTCGACTGCAATTTGTTGAACTTTAGCCAACGCTGAGCTCGCTGGACTTTCGACCGTAAAAGTCAGCGGGTTATCAGTAACTCGAATCATCAAGTCGCCGGATCTCACAGTCCGTGCACGCGCGGCCCCACGCAGCTTTACGGCTGGCTCACCCCACGAATGCTTAGCTAGCGAACCGTCCATGGGAATTGCGACCGGCTCGCCATGCTTCAGCGGGATTATGCTTAGGCGAAACGTATGCGCGCTCACCGTGGTGATTTGAATCTCGGCTTCCTGCCCCGCGACGCGAAAGGCGCGTTCGGCTGAGTCCTCTTGGACCGGCAGAAGATATGCCGCGCATGCAGCGCTCACGCTTTTCAGAACGTCCCGGCGATCGTAGCGTTTGCCCATTTCATTTAGCCGTTGCGCTTTTTCACAGTTAGCGGTTCGTTCGGAGCTCGACCCAGGTCGTACCCTCGCGCAGCGGCACGACATATGCGCCGCGCGCAACCTGAAACACCCCGGCTGGGCGATAGGACCCCACATCTCGAATCTTAGCTGGCTGCGCGACGCGGAGAAATGCTGTTGGCGTAAAAGGCGTCGCCGGAGCAAGTCCTAGCCGCACAGCTCCTGTCTTGGAATTCAGCTCAACACTGTCGAATTTGCCCGCATCCAGCGTCAACCAGAGCCCAAGCGGAGCAACATACGCGCGCATGCGGAACGAATCGAGCGGGGTGATTTTGATGATGTCGCCTGTGACTCGAATGTTGCCGCCAAACGCCAGCCACCCAAATTCAGGATGATCCACAATGTAAGTAGCAGTATTGAGCGCGTGTCCAAAAAAATTGGGGCCGTAATCGCCGGAATAAGGATCGAGCTTCAGCATGTCGGGGAACGCATGAAATGCAGCCGACGCAAATCCTTCTTGATCGATGTCCGTAAGCGGGCCCATCGTTCCGCCATAACCTACGCGCAGCAGATAAAAATCATCGGGATGCTCGCGGTATTGGGTCAGCAACGGAATGGCGTTGATGCCGGAACCATAATGGTGAAGCTGGCGCTCGAGTCGTTGGATTTTCCCTGCATAAATAAAATCCCAATAGCGGCGCGCGCTTCCGTTATAGCCCCAGTTCGGTATTGTTGGGTCGTAACCAAGAATCGCGTCTAGCGTCACATTGGCTTTGTCTTCATAGCCAAAGTATTTCATCCAGGCGTAGACCTCTTCCTGCCCCGTCGAATCCCAGGGCATTTCGCTGCCGAACGGGTAAGCTTCCTGCTTCCATCGGTCAGCCCGCTCGCGCATAATCTCTTCCAGATGATTTGCCTCCGCAGTCATGCCTTCTCTTTTGAGATCCTGTAAAATTTTCAGAAAGACGTCGCCTTCCATCTGGCCGAATCGAGCCAAGCCGGGAGCAAACTCAGTCATGGCGACCGACGTGTGATATGCGTGCATCAGATACCATTGCCACGGATGGTCGGTGATCAGCCCTTGATGATACCGAGCGAGGCGATACAGCGCCCAGTACGCTGCTGCCACGTGCGGATAATCGTAGGAGCGGTCGACCGCTTCGGACTGTTTCTTGTTCCAACTCGTCCAACTGCTCCAATCGAAATCCTTCCGGTAATAAGTTCTCAACTCTCCGTCCGGCTGGTAATAGAAAACGCTCTTCCTCACGCCATAGGCGTGCGCTCCCTCCTTATATTGGAGGCCGCCCCATAAGACGCCGTCAACAAATTGCTGATATTTGTCGAGCTCCTGCGTGTTTGGCTGCCCAAACTCCTTCATGACTGCTGCGAGCCACGAGCCTGCGCCGCCTTCATCACTTAGGCCGGCAATCCACACGCGAGGATCCTGAGTCACGATGGCATTTGCTTGCCGGTCATACGTCATCACCGACGGACTGCGATGAAATGGATCGCTCGGATCCACAAACCATTGCTTGGTCATCAAGAAATGGCCCAAATCGGAGACGACCTGCGATTCCGGCTTGATCACAAAATAGTTGATCGTCTGCACCAGGCCATCCTGGTATGTAATCGTCAGCCGGGAACGGCCCCAGGTGCGGCCCGTCAGCGTGAAAGCTTTCCAGCCGCCTGCAGCCGGCGCATTTTTGCGAATGGTAATTGCCCTCGCAGGAACAACGGACATCGAGCGAACGGCTCTAGGATATTTCAGAAACAAACGCGCGTGAATATCCATAGGCAGCACGTATCCGGGAATACCGACAGCGACAGGGCGTCCATGTGCTGCGAGCGTTTTGTCGATATCGCCAATCGAATCGGAAAGCAAAAATTTGACTCCGTAAGTTTTTGACTCGCCCGGAGCGAGGGTGAGCATGCTCAGTGGATTCCATGGCTGGGCGTTTTTCCATTCATTTTCAGCGTAAGCCTCGCTGTGAACCATCCAGTCGTAAAATCCCTCGAACGTCACCCAACGCGGTGTGGGATCGTTGAAAATCCGCAAAGCCCCGTTGGGTCCGCGTTTGTTCAGGATCGGCTTATAGGCTTCAAACGGCGTGTCCACATCCGGCACAACTAGGAGCGCCGGGCCGTGCCCATTCAGGCGCGTTACCTGCAAATAGCCAGCATCTTCGCCGATGTAAGGATCGTAGAAAGAGCATTTCGCGTGTGCTTCTTCAAGCGAACGTCCAGTCAGCACGTTGTTGAAAATCATCGGAATGCCCAGCGCGCCAACCTGCACAACATTCGCCGTTTTGTTTGTCAATGTGAAACGCAAAACCAACTCGCGGCTTTCAAGAGCCCAGGTGCGCGTAAGCTGCAGCGGAAAATCCGCAGGGAGTGTGGGAGCCAGATTCGCCGACGCCAAAATTCCTGGCGGGGCCGGCAAGGCAACGACAGGTTCACGCGAGAAAGCCGTCGAATAGCTCTTCCAAGCGCCAGCAGTTCCGACGCGCAAACGTAAGTCAATGTCGCCGAGGTGATAGTAGCCGTTCTCCGAGCGTTGGACGAGCAAATCGCCCGGCGTAAAATCGAAGCCATTGGCCCCTTTCGGCTTCAGCGCCGCTACTGTCTGCGACGAGCGAACGAGGCTTAAGTCAAAATTCGGCGTGCTGAAGTTGACGATTCCCTGAGCCAACATCGGACCAGGCGTCGCCGCTTGCCGGCGCCTTCGTCCTTGCGCGGCCGCTCCGTTGTATAGGGACATGCCGAGTGCCAGTGCAAGCAAACACAAGAAAATTCCGCGTCGAAGCAAACATTTTTGGCTTTTCACTTCACCATCCCCCGATAATCGTCGCGCCCGCATGTCTCAAAAAGCGGGAAAACGTTTACTGGCCCGCCGTGGATTGTGATACAACTTCCCGCGAGAAGCAAAAAAATCCAATCGGTGCCTCGCCACGGCACAGAGCCACCGGCCGGAGAATACACACATGGACCGTCGGAATTTCCTGAAAAACTTGGCAATCACAACCGCCGCAGCGCGCTACTTTCCCAAAACCGCTGCGGCTACAGAGTTTCCATCGGGTGATCCCGGCAGAATTGCTGACACAGCGCCAGCGAGCGCTAGCGTCCCTGATATTGAAGGCCACACGCAAGTGTGTGAATTCAAGATCGGTCCGATTACCTGGAAAGTCTTTGAGGATCTGCGCACCCGCGATGGCGCCATCACATTCATCTCATCGAATGGAGCTAGCAGAATCCTGCCTAAAAGCGCCGAGGCAACTTTCGCTGATTCCAATCCGCCGTATCTGGGGCTCAATTTGAAGGACATCGGCATGTCTCCCCGCGACTTGTTAGCAGAAAAACTCCTCGAGAATGGCGATCCGGATCCCGATGTGGTGAAATCCGCCGCTCCGCCAATGGGAAGCGCGACAGGCCGCCGCCCGTTCTTCTTCCGTTTGCCATGGAATACATTCGTGGGGACCAAAGAATGTTTTGACACGATGCCCGTGTATCCGAGCGGAAGCACGCGGACTTATCACCCGGGTCAATATTTCCCGGAGCTGAATTCTCCGGCGCTCGCCGAAAAGCGTTTCGAGGGCCTGATCGGCGGCTGGATGCCAGCCGTTCGTAAAGTTATGCCCATTTCCGATAACTCTTATGACGAAGTCATTGTGTTTGGCGATGTGCAAGCCAGCGACAAATTTATTGTTCAGACCTGGCATCGAACCTCGCGCATCGAAAACGGGAAAATAACAAAAGTTGTGTACGGTTACAGTTATCCGGCGTTCCCTCCCGCTCGCCTGGACCCGCAACCTGAGGAATTCTATCGTGCGCTGTTGCAGTTTGCGGATTACTGGGACGCGCAGTTGCGCGATATTGCTCCGGCGTCACTCCCGCAAAACGCCTGGGTCGATATGTCGCGTTACGCCTTCGCAAAGGAACTGATGGTTCGCCCGGGCGGCTATTACCCCAAGTACGGAGCCGTCGATCGCGACTACTACGGCTCGGAATATGACGGTTTTCAGGACATTTTCACCATGTCGGTGGCCACAAATCTCGAATGGGGCCGTTTCGAAATGGCCCGCGCGGTTATCGACAACTACCTCACCGATTTTACCGACACGAAAGGCATGATTAATATGCGCGGACCGGAAACCGCGCAATTCGGCATGGAACTCATGCTATTCGCCAGATATTTCAATTACACGCGCGATGCCGCTCTCCTGCACAAGCACCAAGAAAAAATTGCCGCGACAGCTAACTTGCTTTGCAAAATGCACGACGAAAGTCTGCAACTGCCGTCCAGCGAGGCCGGCTACGGCCTGATTCACGGCTGGAGCGAATCGGATTCTTGTTTGGCGCCGAAGCCGCAAACCTGGTGGCTTCCTTATTACTCGAATAGCGCCTTTGCAGCGAGAGGCTTGAAAGATATCAGCCAAATTTGGCGCAGTATCAATGTCGCGCCAGAACCCCAAAGAGCCGCGAGCGATTGGCTGCGGCGCAGCAAAATTCTTCAGGACGCTGTCGCCGCAAGCATCAGGAAGAATGTTCGCAACGACATGAATCCACCGTACATCGGAACCTATCCCGGCACGGCGGAGACATTCTGGGAATCCATGGAAAAGGAGCGGCCCAGCCCGCAACAGTGGCCGCACCGCCCCTATAGCGAATTATTGCACGCGGACACGTTGCCGCCCGAGCTTGCGAATCTGGTAATCGATTGCATGCGCGCATACGGCGCCACCACGCTTGGCGTTGTTGCCAATGTGGAGCCGCCCCATCCCACCGGGCGCGACATTCTGGGCTTCATTTCCTACGGTTACGCGCTCGCTTTGTTGCGTCTCGACAGAATCGAAGAATACTTGCTCTTCCTTTATTCGCATCGCTTCCATGATCATACGCGCGGCAGTTGGACAGCCGGCGAGGTCGCCGGAATCGGCGGCGGCACCGCGATTTTTTGCATCCCGGCGCAGCAAACCATTCCCTTGCTCATTCGCTGGATGCTTGTGCTCGAGGATTCAGACCAAGACCGCCTGTATCTGGCGAAGGGCGTTCCGCGAGATTGGCTCGCTTCGGGCAAGGAAATCAGGATTGATCAGGCGCCGACGCGCTGGGGCAAAGTGAATTTCAGAATGGTTGCAGATGCAAGTAAGAAACGCGTCACAGCAAACGTCCTGCTTGCCAGGCCCGGCGCGCCAAAAGAATTGCATGTAAAGTTTCGCCTGCCGAAAGAGAATACGCTGCAGAGCATTACCGTGAACGGCCAGCCCGCCAAGCTGGGCGGAACGCACAACGACGTGTCTATTTTTTCGACTGGCAACAGTAAACGTTTTGAAATCGTCGCGCGTTTCGCCTGATTCCGCTCGGCTCTGTTCTCTGCTAATGGCCCGAGCTCGCGCCGGACGCTTTCGCTTCTTTGACTGGCCGCGGCGCGATCATAGGAATATTTTCCCGGCGCATCATCTGGTTCAAATTCGACAAGTCCGTCGAGACAATCGCTTTCCATTGGCTCGTCAGGCCGTTCTGAGGCGCTGCACGATCTGCCGCTGCCGTGGATTTATTGTTACAGGCTTCCGGCGTTTCTGAGCATTCCGCCATCGATGAAATGCGTGCTGCCGGTAACGTAGCTGGCGTCGTCGGAAGCAAGATACACCGCGAGATGGGCTATTTCTTCGGGTTTGCCCCAGCGCCCCAGGGGAATTTCCGCCAAAATCTTGCTGTCCAATTTTGGATTACTTTCGACGTCTCGATCGATCGGCGTATAAACTGCGCCCGGCCCGATGTTGTTGACGGTTATCTGATGTGGAGCGAGTTCCACCGCGATGGTGCGCATCAGCATTCGCAAACCTCCTTTGGACGCGCAGTACGCAGCGTTTTGAGGCATTGGCAGATCTTCATGGATGGACGAGATATTTATGATCCGGCCTCCATTGCCCTGCCGGATCATTTGTTTGGCTGCGGCTTGCGCGCATAGGAAAGCTCCGGTGAGATTTACAGCTATGATTTTCTGCCACTCATTGAGCGGATAATCCACGAAAGGGAATTTCTTTTCGATTCCTGCGTTGTTCACAAAAATGTCCAGCCTTCCAAAGGCTGCGACCGTCTTATTAACGAGCCTCTCCACATCTCCTGGCGCGGAAATATCCGCTTGCACAGCCAGAACCTTTCCCTTCATAGCCTCAATCGCTTTGACAGTCTGAGCGGAAACGGATTCGTTCCCAACATCATCGACAACCAAAGAAGCGCCCTCTTCCGCGAACGCGATTGCAATTGCCTGACCGATTCCTGTCGCGGCTCCCGTAACCGCAGCCACTTTTCCCGTTAACTTCATGGCGTATCTCCCGTTGGGTCATAGTCGCTCGGCTGAACGAAATCGCACAGCCACTGTATGAAAACACATTTTTGCCGGCAGGTGCAAAAGCAGGATCTTCCAGCAAGAGATTGTTTATTGCTGGAGCAGTGCTTCCGAAGTTCTTCAGCTAGCCGCAGTTGACCTGCAAGGCCCTGTCGTGACATGGTTTCGCCGCTGCGATAGGCGATTTTAGCTGAAAGCAATTTTCGAGGAGGAATCATTGATGCGCCACGAAAGGCTATCTCTTGTAATGTGCGCGCTTCTGTTGAGTTTTGTTACTGCTGGAGCGGCGTGGGTTAATGCCCAGGGCGCCGCGCAAACGGTCAATTCACAGAAGTCTAATGAAGAGGCGGAGAAAGCGGAGACGCGCCCATATCAGGCGATGAAATGGCGGCTGGTCGGGCCGTTTCGCGGAGGCCGCGCGACGTGCATCACCGGAATTCCTTCACAGCCACTTGTTTATTACATGGGAGCCGCGGGCGGCGGCGTGTGGAAGACCGAAGACGGCGGAATCACCTGGCACAACGTGAGCGACGGCTTCATAAAAACCGGCTCGGTGGGCGCAATCGCGGTGGCCAATGATGATCCGAACGTAGTTTATGTCGGCATGGGCGAAGCTCCGGTGCGCGGGCAGTCATCGAGCTTCGGCGACGGGATGTACAAATCCACCGACGCTGGCAAAACCTGGACGCGCATTGGCCTGGAAAATACGCGCACAATTTCCAAAGTGCTGGTACATCCCCGCAACGAGGATCTGGTGTACGTGGCCGCGCAAGGCTCGCGCTGGGCCCCCACCGAAGACCGCGGCGTCTACCGTTCAAGCGATGGCGGCAAAACTTGGCAGAAAATTCTTTTTGTGGCGCCGGACGCGGGTCCAAGCGATCTCGCCATGGATCCCAGCAACTCTCGGGTTCTCTACGCGGCGTTTTGGGACCATCAGCGCACACCCTGGCAGGTTCGTTCCGGCGGCCCTAATTCCGGCATCTGGAAAACTACCGATGGCGGCGACCACTGGACCCGTTTATCCAAAGGTATGCCGAAAGAGATGGGCAAAATTGGAATCAGCGTGTCACCCGCGGATCCGGACCGTGTCTACGCGAATATCGAGGCCGAACATGGCGGACTTTTCCGTTCGGACGACGCGGGCAAAACCTGGAAGCGCACCAGCGGCGATCGCGTGATCCGCGCGCGCGCCTGGTATTACACGGTGGTGACGGCTGATCCGAAGAGCGCGGACGTGGTCTATGTGATCAACGCGCCAATCGAGAAATCCATCGACGGAGGAAAGACGTTCACCACGCTGCGAGGGCCTCATGGCGACAACCATGCGCTGTGGATTAATCCCAACAACCCGCTGAATATGGCCAACGCCAACGATGGCGGTGCCGACATCACCTTCGACGGCGGCAAGTCCTGGTCCACGCAGATGAACCAGCCGACGGCGCAGTTCTATCGCGTGGAAGTGGACGATTTGTTTCCTTACAAGCTCTATGGTGGGCAGCAGGACAACACCACTGTGGTCATCAAGAGCCGCTCGTTTGGGCCTGGAATCGAGGAGCGCGATTGGACGATTCAGGCGGGATGTGAAAGCGCGACGTTCGCGTTCGATCCGAAGAATCCGCGCTATACCTACGCCACGTGCTATCAGGGCGAGATTGCGGAGTTCGACGCCAAGACGGATACGGAGCGCAATGTCGCCGAGTGGCCGGCGCTCGGACTCGCGGAGCCGAGCAATTTGCAGAAATACCGCTTCAACTGGAGTTCGCCGGTTACTAGCTCGCCCTTCGACCATAGCGTTCTCTATCACGGCGGAAATGTGCTCTTCAAATCGACTGATCGCGGCAACACTTGGGCGGTGATCTCGCCCGACCTTACGCGCAATGATAAAGCGCATCAGGGATTGGGCGGCGTGCCATTTACAAACGAAGGCGCCGGCGGCGAGGTATACAACACAATTTTTTACATCGCGCCTTCACCGCACGATGCGGAAACCATTTGGGTGGGAACCGACGATGGGCTGGTGCAGCTCACGCGCAACGGCGGCAAAACCTGGTCGAACGTGACGCCCAAAGGGCTCTCCGAGGGATTAGTCAATGAAATCGAGGTTTCGCCATTCGATGCGGGCACGGCCTATGTCGCCTTCACGCGATTCAAATGGAACGATAACACGCCGCATATTTTCAAGACCACCGATTACGGAAAGTCCTGGAGAGACCTTGCTGGCGGCTTGCCGCAAGACATGCCGGTGCGGGTGGTGCGCGAAGATCCCAAACGCAAGGGCTTGCTCTTCGCAGGAACCGAGAATGCCGCGTGGTTTTCGCTCGATGACGGCGCGCACTGGCAGACCTTGCAACTAAACTTGCCGCGCGTGCCCATAACGGACCTGAAAATTCACGACGGCGACTTGGTTGCCAGCACCGAAGGCCGGGCATTTTGGATTCTCGACGACATCAGCCCGCTCGAAGAGCTGAATAGCCGAGTCGAGAAAGCGGATCTGTATTTGTTCAAGCCACGCAATACTTATCGCATCGCGGGCGGCGGTTTCTCGATTCCCTCGGGCGCGATGGGTACCAATCCGCCCAATGGCGCGATCATTCGCTACATCCTTGGAACAAAACCTGAAAAATCGCAGGAGCTGAAGCTGGAAATTCTGGATGCAAGCGGCTCGGTCGTTCGCTCTTATACGAGCAAAGCCAAGCCACAGCCTCTGCTGCCGGGCGGCGGGCGAGGTCAGGGCGGCCCGCCACCGCTGCCCACAAAGCAGGGCATGAATCAATACCTTTGGAACCTGCGCTCGCAGCCTCCCGTGCGCGTTCTGGGAATCATGGCGCAAGGCCCGCCGGAAGGCTATCGAGTGGCTAGCGGAACGTACACGGCGCGCCTGACACTGAACGGGAAAACAGTGACGCAGACGTTCGAGGTGGTGAACGACCCGCGCGAACCGCAGAGCGAGGCCGAGCAGAAGGCGCAGGTAGCGATGGCCAAGGCTGCGAACGAGCGCATCAACGAAATCAATCAGGCAGCAATCGATCTGCGGAGCGTTCGCGACCAACTGAATGCAATCAGCGAGCATGCGGAGGGGCGTTCGGATGCAAAAGAGATCGCGCAGGACGCCAAAACCATCGTCGACAAGATTGATTCGCTGGAAGAGAAGTTGGTGCAGCCCAAGCAGAAAACTTTCCAGGACGTAATCAACTTCCGCAACGGAATCGCCGCGCAATACGCCTATCTGCAAAATGCAGTCGAAGGCGATGGCGGTCCAGTTACCACGGGCGAAGAGCAGCGCTTCCCCGCTCTCGAAAAGCAATGGGCCGATTTACACGAGCAAGTGCGCGGCCTGCTTTCCGAAATTGCTAGTTTCAACGCTAAAATGAAGAGCATGGGAATCGGCGCGATCCTCGTGCCTTCGAAGCCGCAGTAAATCGGCCGCTGTAAACGACCGTCAGCGCCGTTTGCAAACATTCCGATGAAGCGCCTCGGACAGAAGAAGGTCGCTCGAATCGCTCGAGGCGCTGCGGATTTCTGAATGCAAATAGCGTCAGCGAGGAATCTAACACTCTGTGATCATCTGAGCGCTGTTCACATATTCCGACTCGGAGTATTCTGTCGGCGTCACCTTTGCTCGTTTCCGGAGAAATCGACGGATTTGAACATTACAACGCGCGCGAATGGAATCGCCACGATCGTCAACGTCTGCTGCGACGTCACTCTGTATAACGCTCCTGAGCTTCGCAAGGCGCTTATGGACTTGCTCAAAGTGAAGAAAGCGCAGCGAGTAATCGTGGACATGAACAATGTAAGGTATATCGATAGTGCCGGCGTCGCGTGTCTGGTCGAAGCTTTCAAAGTTGCCCGGGAATCCAAGCTGGGCTTTGCGCTCTTCGGGCTGAATAGCGAGGCGAAAGAAGTGCTGGAGTTGACTCGTTTGATCCGCGTATTTGAAGTTTACGCTACAGAAGAACAAGCGCTCAGTGGCGCAGGTCTAGCCTCTTCCTCTTCTTCCGGCGAAGCCGTTTAAGACTCCGAATATGTCCGTCATGGAAACGGTCGGACAGGCTACCATCGACGGACTGGCCTACCTCGGCGACCTGACGATTCTGACGGGCCGCTCGCTCCATGCCATTTTCGTGGCGCCATTTCAAGGCCAGCGGCTGCGGACACAGCGCGCGGTTCACCAGGCCATGGCTGTCGGCGTCGGCGCTGTTCCCATCCTCTCTCTCATTTCATTTTTCATCGGCACGATTATGGCGCTGCAATCTGCCTATGAGCTGCGAAAGCTGGGCGCGATGTTCCTGGTCGCCAGAGCGGTCGCGATTTCCGTGACGCGGGAGCTCGCGCCGCTAATTACTGCCATAGTTGTGATCGGACGCTCGGGCTCGGCGTTCGCCGCAGAAATCGGCTCGATGAAAGTGAATGAAGAAATCGACGCGCTGGAGACTATGGCCCTTGATCCCATTGAATTTCTCGTTGCTCCAAAGCTCCTGGCCATGGCGGTGATGTTGCCGTGCCTGACGATATGGGCTGATTTCATGGGCGTCCTGGGCGGCGCAACTTTCGGCGTGAGCGCGGCGGGCTTCACTTTTGGCTCATACATGCAGGCGACTCTCAGCTCTTTGGCGCGTCACGACATCATTACCGGCCTGATTAAAGCAGTGATGTTCGGAGTGGTGATTACAGCGGTTGGCTGTCAGGAAGGGCTTCGACGGGCCTGGGCGCAGAAGTGGGCCGCTCGACCACCTCGGCAGTGGTCAAATCCATTTTCTTGGTGGTGGCGGTCGATTTGGTTTTTACAATGCTTTTCTATTTCACGACTCCGCGGTAACGCGAATCATCTTTGCCATGCGCGAACGGCGGAACGAGGCCAGAGAAAAATGAAAATGATACACGCTGGTGAATCCGAGAAACCGGGCAGTGATGGCGCCGCGATAAACGTGCGCAACTTGCGCGTCAACTACGGGGAACGCGAGATCCTTCATAACGTAAGCTTCGACGTGAAGGCCGGCGAGACTATAGCCATTCTCGGCGGCTCAGGTTCGGGCAAGACCACCCTGTTGCGCGCCTTGATGGGCCTTGAAAAAGCGGCGGGCGGCGCAATCTGGATTCATGGAAGAGCGTCTTGGCAGTTGTTGAAGCGCTGCGCCAAAACGTACTCACTGGATTAGACCAGCTCAGCGCCAGTCTCGCCTCCTACCTTTCCAGCGTTTCTTCGCGTTGACGCCCAATCGCAAGCGGGCGCTTGCAGTGGAAAGGCCTTGCTGCGCCAAGCCTAGGGCCAGAAATCAAGAGGTTCACCACGGCACGGCCGTTGCCATGATTCGTCATCGCCACGATGGCGAATCGTGCCAAAGAATGAGCGGGGCCTCTAACGGCACGAAAACATTGTTATGAAACGGAATTATGCGCGGCGTGTAATCGCTTGCTGGCCGACCCGCAGGAATTCGGGCTGTATACGCGAAGCCATTCGCGGACCCAACGAGCCGCTCGCCGCGCTCCATGACGTGAAGCTCACGAGCAGAGCCGTTTTGCCCTTCAGCATAAAGCTCGACTCGAACGGCATCCGGATCGAGGTCATCGAAAAAGATCTGCACCTGAAAAAAATATTGCTGACTCCGTTTTTCGACCGTCGCTGAGCCAAACCGCAGCGTTGCCCAGTGCTGCGCAATTTCATTTTGCCAACGAACCAAGTCCACTCCCAGCGAGCCTCCATTCGCAGAGCGCGCGCGAAACGCTGCCGCTGCGGGTTCGTAATACCGCTCGGTATACTGGCGCACCACGCGATTGGTCGAGAAAGCGGGAGTCAGCCGCGCCATGCTTTCGCGCATCCGGCTGATCCAGGCGCGCGGAATGCCCTGCGCATCACGCGCATAGAACTGCGGGACGATCTCCTCTTCGAGCAGCTTATAGAGAGCCTCGGCCTCGGCGGCGTCCCAGGCGGGATCATCGCCATGTTCGCGGCCGTCTCCAATGGCCCAGCCCACTTCCGGCGAATACGCTTCCGCCCACCAGCCATCAAGCTCCGAAAGATTGAGTCCACGATTCACCAGCACTTTCATGCCGCTCGTTCCGCTCGCTTCCCAGGGACGCCGCGGCGTGTTTACCCATACATCGACGCCTTGAACCAAGTGCTCGGCCATGTGCACGTCGTAATCGCTCAGGAAAACAACCCGCGATCGTGCCTCGGGCCGGTGGGAGAACTGCACCCACTGCCGGATCATGTTTTGCCCTTGCAGGTCCTGGGGATGCGCTTTGCCGGCGAGAACAAGCTGGACAGGGCGCTCGCGGTTTTCGAGGATGCCCAAGAGCCGCTGCGGATCATGCAAGAGGAGGTTCGGACGCTTGTACGCAGCAAAGCGGCGAGCGAATCCGAGGGTGAGGGTACCAGCGTCGAGCACCTGCGCGGCTTGAACGATTTCCTCACGAGAAGCCCCCTGTCTTGCGAACTGCTGAGGATTCACCATTCGGACATATTCAACAAGAGATTTGCGGCCGTCGAAGCGGAGTTGCCAAAGATCGGAGTCCGCGACACAGCGAAAATCTCCTTCGAGAGTTTCCATCGTGCCGCGCCAGCGCTCCTTGCCGCATGCCGCTTCCCACACCCGATCGGCTTCGGCGGAATCCCACGTGGGCATGTGCACTCCATTTGTTACATGAGAAACAGGCACTTCGGTTTCGGGCCATCTTGAAAACAACGGTTGAAAGAGCCGGCGGCTAACCTGGCCATGCAATTTACTTACGCCGTTAATTGAGCCGCTGCCGCGAATTGCCAAATAAGCCATATTGAAAGGCTCGGAGGAATTGTTTGCGTCCCGCCTCCCGAGCGCGAGCAATTTTTCGAACGTGATCGAAAGATGTTCCTCGGAATATTTCCTGAAATACTTTTCCATCAGCCCTGGCGCGAAGCGGTCAAAGCCCGCCTCAACCGGCGTGTGCGTGGTAAAGACATTCCCAACCCGCGTTATTGCCAGCGCGAGGTCGAAGGGCTGCTTGTTCTCTTCCATGTGCGAGCGGGCGCGCTCAAGCACCGCAAATGCCGCATGACCTTCGTTGAGGTGGCAGACCTCCGGTTGTAATCCAAGGATTTTCAGAAGCCGCCAGCCGCCGATGCCGAGGACTTGCTCTTGCTTCAGGCGCAACTCGGAATCGCCGCCGTAGAGCTCACTGGTGATTCCGCGGTGCGCCGGAATGTTGGAGAGATCGTTTGTGTCCAGCAAGTACAATTTCGCGCGGCCCACTTGCACCTGCCAGGCGCGAATCCACAGTTCGGCGCCAGGAAACTCAATCGAGAAGCGCAGCCATTCGCCATTTGGCATGCGCAGCGGCTTGATGGGCAATTGCCCCGGGTCATTAAATGGATATAAAGCCTGTTGCCGGCCCTGGGCGTCGATTTCTTGTCGAAAATATCCCTGTTGGTAGAGCAAACCAATGCCTATAACCGGAACGGCGAGGTTGCTGGCGGTTTTGAGTTGGTCGCCAGCCACGTTTCCGAGGCCACCTGAATAAATTGGCAACGCCTCGCTCAACATGAATTCCATCGAGAAATATGCGGCCACAGTCAGAGGTGAATTCGGATGAGCTTTTTGAAACCAACCAGAGGTTTGTTCGACGGTACGTTTCTCTCGATGGACATTAGCCAAAAGCTCCTGGAACTCCGGGTCCGCTGCAACACGACGCAATCTCTCAGTGGATACGGTTTGCAGGACAGCCCACGGATTGTGTGTCAGCTCCCAGAGTTCAGGCTCAAGCTGCTCCCAAAGCCGGTCTGCGGAATGATTGAATGACCAGCGCAAGTCCAAGGCCAGTTCGGTAAGCGCATCGGAAATCGCCGACTTAGAAGACTCATGCGCGTGACTTGTCATAATTCACTATGATCATATAACGTGCATTCTTTGCGAGGAGTCTTGTGGTCGAGATTCGGTGGGCCGCTGCGAGGTCGCGAGCGGTCCGTTTGCGGGAGCCGGCGCCACAGCGGGTTCGCGGTGAACAGTCATCTCAGTTAAAGCAATTGTTGTCGAAGATGCACATATGCAGATGTGATCGGGGTCACACAATTCCACGACGACTCGCACGTGGCACCTTTGCGGAGGACATCGAAACATCGAAAATGCAACCAATTGATTTTAACGCACGTCTGAGGTTACGATTGAGCGTTCGTGGCTTGTATTCAACAATCGACTTCGATGAAAACAGCTAAGGGGAAGAAGATACGACTCGCGTTGTTTGCAGTCTCCTTGGCGCTTTTGCTGCTGGTCGCGGCGACTGGCGGCAGCGTCTGGCACCATCACGCCAACCCCGCCTCTGAGTCCACCTGCGCGTTTTGCCACTTAGCACACCAGGCAGCGCAGCAAGCTATCGTAGTTCAATGCTCTCCAACAATGACTGTTGTCGGCGGAAGCATCGTTTTCGCTGAGCCGTCTCTTGTGTTCCTCGTTGTAAACTCGGGTCTCGCGACCCGCGCGCCTCCTTCGCTGTAATTTCAGGCCTATTCTTCGGGCGCTCGTGCGCCCACCCGCTTCATTCGAGGAAAAGAAAATGCTCTATCGCGTATTGCGTTTCTCAGCGGTATTTGTGGCTTTTCCAGCACTAGCGGTGCTGACGTTTGGCCAAGCGCTGCAATCGCCGGTTCGGATTTCGCTGGAACAGGCCATCCAACTAGCTCTGGCGCACAATCACGCTTTGCTGGCCGCGCGAACCACTATTACCCAAAGCAAAGATGAAGAGATTACCGCGAATTTACGGCCCAACCCCGTTTTCGGAGCGGATGTCGTGGGGTTGCCCGAGGAGCCATCGGATTTCACAGCGGCCAATATTGATCAGACTGAATTTGACATTGGGGTCGGCTATCTGTTCGAACGTGGGAAAAAGAGACAGCATCGCTTGCGCGCAGCACAGGACGCCACTGCCGTCACAACGTCAACAGTGGCCGACAACGAGCGTACTTTGACTTCAAACGTCGCCACGGCATTCATCAGTGTGCTTCTCGCTGAATCTACTCTGGACTTCGCGAAGCAAGATCTTGCGAGTTTTCAGAACACCATCAATATCAGCCAGGCGCAGTACAAGGCCGGAGCCATCAGCGAAGGCGACTTCTTGAAAATCAAGTTGCAGCTTTTGCAATTTCAAACCGACGTCACGGCTGCGGATCTCGCCAAGCAGCAATCGTTGGTAGCCCTGCGGCAACTGCTCGGTTTCGAATCCGTACCTGAAAATTACGACGTCGCGGGCAGCCTCGCGTATCAAAAAATGCCTTATGGGTTGGAGGATTTGCAGGCAATGGCCATCAAGGACCGTCCCGATTTGCGCGCGGCCGAACAGGGCGTCACCGCGGCGCGGAGTCAATACTTGCTAGCCAAAGCCGAAGGCAAAGTAGACGTCAACGGCACGCTGAATGAAACGCATATCACGGGCTACAATTCCGCATCCGTCATCGTCAGCATGCCTCTGCCGATATTTAACCGCAATCAGGGCGAAATCGCTCGGACGAATGCGGCCATTTCTCAGGCGCAGGAGTTACAACAAGAAGCGAGCGAACAGGTGATGAGCGACGTGCAATCGGCGTTCGAATCGCTGCACACCGATGAACAAACTCTGCAAATTTATCAGTCCGGCTATCTGGACCAGGCCAAGCAATCGGTTGACATCAGTCAGTACGCATACAAGCGCGGCGCGGCAAGCTTGCTTGATTTTCTGGATGCGGAGCGCAGCTATCGTTCCATCCAACTGGCTTATCGCCAGGAACTCGCCACCTACATGCTGTCGCTGGAGCAATTGCGCGAAGCGGTAGGCACAAGGAACCTGCCATGAACTCAAAGACGCTTTCGAAGAAGAAATTTATATCGATATCGGCTGTGGCGACGGGACTGCTCGCGATCCTGGTGATCGCAGGATGCGGCTCGAACGGGCGCGAGTCAGCTGAAAAGATGACTTCTTACGCCTCAGCCGCCGCTGGTGGACAGCCAGAACTATTCAGCGTGCCGCAGGATCAGATGTCGCACATTCAAATTGTGACCATAGCGCCTCACCGGCTCACGCGCACGCTTCGCTTGAGCGGGCAAGTCGTCTACAACGGCTTCAAGACCACTCCGGTGATTTCCGCGGTTGGCGGCCCGGTCTCGCGCGTACTTGCTTTTCCGGGACAGCATGTGAATGTGGGCCAGCCGCTGCTGGAAGTGGCCAGCCCGGATTTCTCGTTGCTCCGCGCCAACTATTTGAAAGCGCAAGACTCCTATACGGTTGCTAGCAAGAATTATCAGCGCGCGCAGGATCTATTTGCTCATCACGCGATCGCGGAAGCTGATTTGTTGCAGGCTGAGTCTGCGAAGAATCAGGCGCAGGCGGATTTGACCGCATCCGAACAATCTTTGCGCATTCTGGGCATCACCCAATTCAGCAAAGTCGCGGACGCTTCTCCTGCGGCGGAAATTCCGGTGCTGGCTCCGATTTCCGGCGAAATTGTGGACCGCGAGTGTTCTCCTGGTCAGTTGCTGCAAGCCGGCGCGACACAATGCTTCACCATTTCTGACATGAGCACCGTGTGGGTGCTCGTCAACGTTTACCAGAACCAGCTTTCCTATGTTCATCGGGGTGAAGAAGTGACCGTGCAAACCGATGCGTATCCGACGCTTTTCCACGGAAGAATTTCTTACCTGGCGCCGGCGCTGGATCCCAACACGCGGACGCTGCAGGCGCGCATTGTCACGGACAATCCCGGCGGCAAATTGAAAAACCAGATGTACGTCACGGCCACGGTTGTGGCTGGGACGATTCCCAATGCCATTACCGTTCCGGCGGCGTCGGTGCTGCGTAATGCGGAAAATCAGCCGTTTGTGTACGTGGAGAGCGGTGCGCAGGGCGGCGCAATGCAATTTGCGCGCCGCATGGTGCAAATCGGCGAGACCCAGGGCAGCCAGATTGAGATTCTTAGCGGACTGTCGCCGGGCGACAAAGTCGTTGCGGACGGCAGCCTGTTCCTGCAATTCCAAAATTCTTTGCAACAGTGAGCGGATAACAGACGATGATTCATCGCATAGTTCAATTCGCGCTTCGCCAGCGATTTTTGATTCTGCTGCTCGTTGCTGCTCTGGCCATCGGCGGCGCTATTTCCTTCCAGCGCATGCCGGTCGATGCTTATCCCGACCTCTCGCCTCCGATGGTGGAACTGATTACGCAGTGGCCCGGCCATGCCGCGGAGGAAGTCGAGCGGCTCATCACCATTCCTCTCGAAATCGAAATGAATGGCGTGCCGCACATGCGCGTGATGCGCTCGATTTCACTCTACGGGCTTTCCGACGTGATCATGACCTTCGAGGATGGCACGGACAATTATTTCGCTCGTGAAGTAGTCTTCGAGCGCATCGCGGACGCCACTCTCCCCGCCGGAGTGGTTCCTTCCATGGCCCCGCTCTCCAGCCCCAGCGATCTGGTCTATCGCTACGTCATTGAGAGTCCCGACCGCAGCCCGCAGGAACTGAAAACTTATGAAGACTGGGTGATCGAACGCGCCTACAAATCCGTTCCCGGCGTGGCTGATGATTCCGGCTTCGGCGGCACAGTGATGCAATACCAGGTGCTTCTCGATCCGGCCAAGCTGTATGGGTATCACCTCTCGGTTCCCACGGTTATTCAACAGCTTGCCAACAACAATGCCAATGCGGGCGGCGGATTTTATTCTCAGGGCGGGCAGTTTTATTACGTTCGCGGCATCGGTTTGATTCGCGACCTCAAAGATATCGGAGACATTGTTGTGGGCAGCCAGAATGGCGTGCCGGTGCGCATTCGCGATATCGGCCAGGTGACTATGGGCCATGCTCCACGCCTTGGCGAATTCGGCTTCATGAAAAATAATGACGCGGTGGAAGGCGTCATTCTGATGCGCACTGGCGAGCAAGCGCAAACGGTGCTGAAGGCCGTCGAAGCCAAGACCAAGGATTTAAATCAGCACGTTCTGCCGCCGGATATTCGAATTCACCCTTTTTACGACCGCAGCGACCTCGTCAAGCTGACGATAGATACCGTCGAGAACAATCTTCTTCGCGGAATGCTCCTGGTGTTTATCGTTTTGATTTTCTTTCTGGTCAGCACTCGCGCCGCGGTTATTGTGGTGCTCACCATTCCGCTGGCGCTGCTGTTTTCCTTTATTTGTTTGCACGCGAAAGGTGTTGACGCAAACCTTCTGTCCATTGGAGCGATCGATTTCGGGATCATCATTGATGGCACGCTGGTGATGGTGGAAAACATCTATCGTGAGCTCGGCCTGCGCGCCGGCCAAGAATACAAGCTCAACGAAGTGATTCTTGCAGCCGCTGCCGACGTGGACCGCCCCGTTTTCTATTCCATCGCCGTCATCATCGCGGGATACATCCCGATTTACGCTCTCAGCGGGCCCTCCGGCAAACTGTTCCATCCCATGGCCGACACGATGGCGTTTGCGCTGCTTGGCGCGCTGCTTCTCACCCTTACTTTCGTTCCCGTGCTGTGCTCCTACTGGCTGAAAAATGTGCACGAGCGCGCCAATAAGATTTTCGAGCATCTCAAAAATTTCTACGCCCGCCGCCTCGATTGGTGTCTGGACCATCCGACACCGACGCTCATCGCTGCGGTCATCATTTTTGGGGCGACTCTTCTGCTCATTCCCTACATTGGCGGCGAATTTATGCCGCATCTCGATGAAGGCGCCCTGTGGGTCCGAGCCACGATGCCGTACACAATTTCGTTCGATGAAGCGAGCAAGTTCTCGCCGCAGGTGCGCAATATTTTGATGTCCTATCCGATGGTCACTCAAGTTGGCTCGGAGCTCGGACGCCCCGACGACGGCACCGATCCGACAGGATTTTTCAATGATGAGTTTTACGTCGGCCTGAAGCCGTACAACGACAAGGCCTGGCGCAAAACCAGCATCCGAGACAAAGAGGAATTAACCGCAGATTTGAAAAAAAGGCTAAGTGTCTTTCCCGGCGTGATTTTCAATTACACGCAGCCCGCCGAGGACGCCGTCGACGAAGCGCTGACCGGCTTGAAAAGCTCTCTGGCCGTGAAGGTTTACGGCCCTGATTTGAACGTTCTTCAGGACAAGGCCATCCAAATCAAACGCGTCCTCGAACATGTCCCGGGCTTCACGGAGCTCACCGTGGTCCGCGAACTCGGGCAACCCAGTTTGCTGATTGACGTTGACCGCGACAAGATCGCTCGTTATGGCATCAACGTCGCAGACGTGGAAACTGTTATTCAGGCCGCTGTCGGAGGGCAGGCGGCCACACAGGTGATTCAAGGCGAAAAACTATTCGACCTGGTGGTGCGCATGGAGCCGCAGTTCCGTTCGAGCGCCTCGCAAATCGGCAATCTTCTCGTGGGCACGCCATCTGGGCAACTGATTCCCCTGAGCCAGCTTGCTGATATTCACGAAAGTTCCGGCGCTTCGTTCATTTATCGCGAAAATAACTCGCGTTACATCGGAGTGCAATACAGCATTGAAGGGCGCGACCTCGAAAGCGCGGTCCTCGAAGGGCAAAAAGCCATCGCCAGAGCGGTGCAATTTCCGCCCGGATATCAAGTGACGTGGGGCGGCGAATATAGCGAATTGGTCGCCGCAGAAAAGCAGTTGGATTTGGTTGGTCCGCTGGCGCTGCTATTGATCTTTTTTATTCTCTTCGCGCTCTACGGCAACTTTAAGTTCCCGATTGGCATTGCCCTCGGCGTTGTCATTACCGAGCCAGTTGGCGCGCTCATCGCACTGAAACTGACACACACGCCGTTCAGCGTTTCCTCCGTGCTTGGATTGCTGGCGTTAATGGGCGTGTCGGTCGAAACGGCGGTCATTTTGTATTCGTTCATCAACAAGCTGCGGCTCAACGGCGAGGATATCCGCACCGCTACGCGCGAAGCCGCCCTGCTCCGGTTGCGGCCCATCATGATGACGGCGCTCGTGGCATGTCTGGGCTTGTTGCCGGCGGCGCTCTCGCATGGCATTGGTTCCGACACGCAACGCCCGTTCGCCATCGTCATCGTCGCCGGACTGATTTCTCGCCTGTGTCTCGCCGTGTTCATCGACCCAGTGATTTATCGCTTCGTGGCGCGCGATGGCGATGTGCTGCAAGTCTAGCTGACGCGGAAAGCGTGTTATGCCTGCCGGCACTCGCACGAATGAAGGGAAAAATCAAAGAGCGGTGGTCGGGGCGTGGAGATTCGAACTCCAGACCTCCTGCGCCCAAGGCAGGCGCGCTACCAGGCTGCGCTACGCCCCGACACGAAATGCGTAATTCATTCTAAAGCACTCTTCGACATTATTCCTAATCCTGGCGTCACTTCTTAGCTGCATCACGCAGCTGATCGGCTCTAGCAACTACCGCTTTTGAGCGCCGATTCAGCGATGTTTGATGAAGTCGCCGGTGTGGAGTTCGGCGATCGCCTGACGCAACTGCTCCTGAGTATTCATCACGATTGGGCCATACCATGCCACCGGCTCCTCAATCGGCTTGCCCGATACTAGAAGGAAGCGAATGCCTTCGTCGCCGGCTTTAACGGCAATCTCGTCGCCGCGGTCGAAGAGCACCAGCGAGTGATTGCTCACGTCATAGACCGGCGCGGCATTCGGGTCGACGACTTTGTCGGTGAGAACGGCGCGCGGTTCCGAGGCATCGCGAAACGTTCCCGAGCCCGCGAACACGTAGGCAAAGGCGTTGCGCGTGGTCTCGATTTTGAGGCGCTTGTGCTGGTGCGGCGCCACAGAAATATCCAGATAGCTCGGATCCGCGGCGACGCCCTCCACTGGCCCCTTTTTTCCCCAGAACTCGCCGCAGATGATGCGCACACGTGTGCCGTCATCATCAGTCACCTCGGGGATCGCGCTTGCCGGAACGTCCTGATAGCGCGGGTCGGTCATCTTGAGCGATGCAGGCAGATTGGCCCAGAGCTGAAATCCGTGCATGCGGCCGCCCGCGTCTCCCTTGGGCATCTCCTGGTGCAGGATTCCGCTGCCGGCGGTCATCCACTGGACATCACCGGCGGTCATTTTGCCTTTGTTGCCGAGGCTGTCGCCGTGTTCCACCGAACCGGCCAGCACGTAGGTGATGGTCTCGATGCCGCGATGCGGATGCCACGGAAATCCAGCGAGGTAATCTTCCGGATTATCATTGCGAAAATCGTCCAGAAGCAAAAACGGGTCGAACTCTTTCGTCTTGCCAAAGCCAAAGGCGCGCTGCAGTTTCACACCAGCGCCTTCGATAGTTGGTTTCGTTTCAATAATCTGTTTAATTGGTCGGAGCGACATAACAATTTCCTTTCTTCAGACGCCAGGCATTGAAGGTCTGGCGTTATCTTAGTCCGCTGGAATCATTTGATAATTCAAGCTTTCACGAATTGAACGTCGAGCGTTATGGTCACCTCGTCTCCAACGAGTATGCCACCGGTCTCTAGGGCGGCATTCCAGTTCAAGCCAAAATCTTTACGATTGATTTTGGTCGTCGCGGACAATCCCATGCGGATGTTTCCCCAGGGATCTTTGGCCGGCGAAGTCGGTCCTTCGACCGTAAAAATAACGTTGCGGGTGACGCCGTGAATCGTAAGCTCGCCCGCTACCGCCAGTTCTCCCTCGCCAACGCGGCTGATGCGCGTGGACCTGAACGACAGGGTAGGGAACTTCTCAGCGTCGAAAAAGTCAGGGCTCTTCAGATGCGCATCGCGCTGGGCGTCTCGCGTGCTGACGGAGGCGGCCTCCGCCGAAGCCTCGACATGGGAGTCCGTTAGATCGGATTCGTTCAAATTGAGGACCCCTTTGAGAGCAGTGAATTGCCCCTTCACGTTCGAGATCATCATGTGCTTCACTTTGAACTCAGCGACAGAGTGAATCGGGTCGAGGTTCCAGGTGCTTGTTGTGGTTGCTGCGGTTTGCGGTACAGCTGTTGCGGTCATGGTCATGCTCCTTTGCGATTTGGAAACGCCCCTTCAGTTGCATTAGATGCGTTACACCGACAATCGTTGCAACGAATATTAATTCAAATAAAATCACAGGACTTGCTGGCGCGCGACCTGCAACAGCCGTGTCAGCTCCTGCAGGCGCTTCGGGCCGAGGTGGCCCAACAGCTTGCGATGGGCGGCCTGTACCGGCGCGTCAAGCCGGCCGAGCAGCTTTAGGCCCTCTGGACGAATGCGGGTCATCACCGTGCGCCGGTCTTCGCTTTCGCGGCATCGCGCGATAAGCTTGCGTTTCTCGAGACGGTCGAGCAAGCGGGTGACATCCGGATCACGCGTAATCATGCGGTTAGCGATTTCTCCGCAGGGAAGCCCCTCAGGCGCCCCGCGCAAGATTCGCAACACGTTGTACTGCGTTGCCGAGAGGTCCTCGGCTTTGAGCACGTGTATCAGCCCGCGCGACAGCAGGTGCGTAGTGCGCAGCAGGTCCAGGAATGCCGCTTCTTCAGCGCTGGCCATGCGCCGCCGCTTCGTCGCTAATGGATTCGCTTTCTTCTTCACCCGCTCCGATAATACTCGTTATAACGAATATTGTCAAGACGAATGTCAGGCCCAGTTCGCTTTGTCAGCATTCCCGAGCCCGCTTTGTCATCCGCAACTGTGGCTTTTCCGAATCACCTAAGAGAGGCTTCGCCCGCGCAGTTTGCTGACCGCGCTATTCGCCTGAGTGCTTGAGAGCCAGGTCGCGGGCGGCGCGCAAATCCAGCTTGCCACTGCCGAGATGCGGAAATTCTTCGACGTAGTAGAACTGATTCGCGCGCGGAATCCACAAATTCGGCAAGCCTGATGCGCCAAGCTTCGCGAGCAATTCTTTCAGTTGCTCTTCGCGCAGCCGGTGCAGCACGATGAGCTTCTCGCCCTTCTGGCTGTCAGGGACTCCTGCGACGAGAAAAGTGATCTCCGTAACGCCGGCAAGTTCGTGCAATTTTTCTTCGACTTTGATGTGCGGAACCATCTCGCCGCCAATCTTGCTGAAGCGCGAAAGGCGGTCGGTGATGGTGAGGAAGCCGTCTTCGTCCATCGCGGCAATGTCGCCGGTGACGTACCAGCCGTCGCGCAGAACTTCGATGGTTTTTTCCAGACGGCCAAGATAGCCCTGCATCACATTCGGACCGCGAACAAGAAGAAGCCCCGGCTGATCGGTGCCGAGCAGATCTCCATTCTCCGGCTCGACGATGCGCACGCTGATGCCGGGCAGCGGATGGCCGATTCTTCCTCGCTTTGCCCCAACTTGCCGGAATCCCGCCGCGCGAAAATCCTGCGTGTTCACCGCGACCACGGGGGAGCATTCGGTGCAACCGTAACCTTCCAGCGGACGAATGCCGAAGCAATCTTCGAACGCCAGCGCGACGCGTTCCGGCAATTTCTCCGCGCCTACCAGAACAAATTGCAGGCTGCCGAAATCCTCGGGCGAGCAGCGGCGAATGTAACCTTGCAAAAAAGTGGGCGTGGACAGAAGGAAAGTGATTTTGTATTTGCGGACGAGTTCGCCGATGGCCGCAAAATCCAGCGGATTCGGATGATAAACCACGCCGACGCCAATCGCGGCGGGCAGCCACAGCGTCACCGTGAATCCGAAAGAGTGGAAAAATGGCAGCACTCCGAGCAGGCGATCGTGCGAATCGAGCATGAAGGTCTGGTTCATCTGTTCGATATTCGACGCGACGTTGTAGTGCGAGAGCATCACGCCCTTGGGCTCGCCGGTGCTGCCGCTCGAGAAAATCACGGTGGCGAGGTCATCCACGGGGAGAGCGCGTCGCGCGAACAGGCGTGTCAGGGCGCGTGCAGGAAGCCACCACAGAGCGAACACGGCGATTTTTTCAAGAACGCGCGGCTTGGCAGCGGCCTCTTCGATGAGGATGATCTCTACGGGAATTTCGAGCTTCGTGCGGTCGAGCAGCGCTTGCGTGGTGATGATCGTTTCGAGCGCGCATTGCTCGATGCACGAATCGAGCGATTCTTGCGACAGCGTGTAGTTCAAATTCACGGGCACTTTGCCGCAGAGCGTTGCCGCAAAGTTGACGAGCGCCCCGCCAACCGAGGGCGGAAGCAAAACACCGGCCATTTTCTGACCGGCCCAATATTTTCTGAGCCGTCGCGCCAGAAAAATTACCTTCAGCAGTGCGCCGCCGAATCTCACATGCGGAGTTTTTCCATCGGCCATGGAAAAGCGCAAAGGATGGCGGTGCGCCGAGCCGATGAATGAGGCGATGAGCGTATGCATGCGCTTTTTCCGCAACGCGAACGCTTCGGTTTGCAATTCCTGCACCGCGCGGCGAACTTCCGAAGCCGTCGACGTCGCCGGCAAAGATTTGCCAAAACTGACGGTCACCGGATAAGGAATGCGGCGCGGGAATTTCCATAAAAAGCTCCCGCCCTTGAAGCTGAAAATACTTCCCCACACGCCATCGAGATTCACCGGAACAATCGGCGCGTCCAGGCCGTTCATGATGCGCTCGAATCCGCGCCGGAAAGGCAGCATCTGTCCGATGCGCGTGATTTGTCCTTCCGCGAAAATGCACACCACTTCGCCATTGCGAATCGCGTCGCTCGCTTCGCGCAAGGATTTCAGCATTTCGCGCGGGCGCTGCATGGAAGAAATGGGAATGGCTCGCAAAATTCGCGCGAAGGGCTTGATGGCGGGGTTTTCGTAAATATCTTTGAAGATCAGGAAGCGGATGTGCCGGTCGGTGGACGCGGAAAGCAGCAGCGCGTCAATAAATGACATGTGGTTCGCGACGAACAATGCGCCGCCGCGCTCGGGGATGTTGGCGCGGCCTTCGACGCGTATCGAATAGAGCGAATGCGTGGCCATCCACAGCACAAAGCGCAGCAGCGAATCGGGCAGGAGCACCACGGCGCCTACCGTGGCGACGAGTGTGAGGCCTGAGCCAGCCAGGAAAACTTTGGCAGCGCCGAGATGCAGAACTCCCACGAGCAAATAGTAAGCGCCGCCCGCCGCGCCTACGCCGATGAAGGAAAGCACGCCGGCCGTGGCGAGCACCGCGCCGCGCCGGCCGATTTCCGGACGATGCTGAATGAGCGCGTTCACGGGAACGGCGAAAAAGCCGCCGAAGAACCCGAGCAGCGCGAGCCGCGCCATCACGGACCAGAAGCCAAGGTGAGTGGATGCGAGAGTGATCGAAAAGACCGTAAGACCGATGGCGCCGAGCGGAATCAGTCCGTATTCGATTTTTCCGCCGGAAAGATAGCCCGCCGCGACGCTCCCGATGCCGATGCCGATGGCCAGCGCGGCCTGCAAATATGTGTTGTGCGTGTCGCTGAGGTGCAGAATATTTTTGCCGTAGAGCAAGATGATGGGCTGGAGGAGTCCGCCAAGAAACCAGAAATACGTATTGCCCAGCACGGCGAGCCACAGCACATGGTCTTTCTTGATTTCCCATGTCTCGCGCCAGACCTCGGCGATGAAATTTGGGTGGAATTTGCGAGTAGGATTAGCGACTGGAACCCGGGAAATCCCCAAGCTGGTGAGCGTTCCGAAAACCGCGAGGATCATGAAAATCACGCCGGACCATTGCTGGTGTCCGCGAAAACCGTCGGACATATATCCCGCTGCGATGGTGCCGCTGATGATGGCCAAAAAAGTGCCGAACTCGATGATGCCGTTGCCCCAGGACAAATCCTGTTCCGGAAGAATTTCCGGCAGCAGGCCGTACTTCGACGGCCCGAAAACCGCGGCTTGCGTACTCAGCAAGAATATGGCGACGAATTCGAGGGGTAGATTTTGCAGTGCCAGGCCAGCCAGCGCGCAAGTGGTCGAGCAAATTTCGAAAATCTTTGTGCCGATAGTTACCGAGCGTTTGCTGAAGCGGTCGGCAAGATAGCCTCCGGCCATGGAAAAAATAATGAAGGGCAAAGCGAAGAGAACCAGCACGACGGGAACGAGGTCGTTCTTTTGAGCGGCGCTCAGCCCCATGCCCAGAATCAGCAGGATGACCAGATTTTTCAGCGCGTTTTCGCTAAACGCGCCCTGGAACTGCGTCACGATCAGCGACCAAAAGCCCGTGCGCCAGTTGGGCGGCGTGGTGCGTTCGCGCGAATCCAATGTGCCGGCGGGCATCGCTTGCCTCGAAGCGTCAAACGAGCGGGAAGCGCGCCAAGTTTGCCAATTTTAGCGAAGAAACAGAAGATTTATTTCAACAGAAGTGCCGCGCAGCCCACTGGCGCGCGATTCAGAAGATGACGCCGCCGCGAAAAGGGAATTAGCCCGCGGTCACCGCAGCGATGCGGCGATCCAAAGTAGCGGCTGCGAAATACGCGCACAGATTAGCTTGCTGCTGCGCCCATTTGCGTACCACGGGGCCAAGCGGCGAAGCGAGGAAATTAGTCAGCCTGACCGCTGCATAGTAAATCGAGACCACCCGGATCTCCCATTTGTCGTCGCCCGGATTCGGCGCCAGGCGCGCCAGTCCCATCAGACGGCCAAACTGTTCGCCGCGAATTTGCGATGGCTCCACGCCGATCATTTCACGAGTAGCTGGCGATAGCTCCACCTTCGCGTAAGTCAAAAGCAGCGACCGGCAATAGGACATAAAAAATTGCACGAGCGCCATACACGAGAACATGAGCATCAGAACAGGAATCATCGTGTGGCTAATATCGCCGCCCCCGCGGGACGCGACGAACCTCCTTCGCGAATTTTGTGCGCCGTGCCAAAAACGCCATGTAGTCAACGAACGCCATAAACGAATCTCTCCCGCCGCAGCGCGTAAATGCGACACGTGCAGCGACTCACTTCGAATACGTGCAACCTGATGGCCTTTCTGAATTTACCTAGCGCCACGATTGCCACGGCCAAGTACTAGAGAATTTTTGCACAGCGTTATGGGATGTTCTCCCTTTGCAGCAGCGCCAAACGCGCGAAAAAACTTCGTAGTACTTTTTCATTGGCTTTTCAGCGCGTCGATGTGCTCCGCAGTGAAACGCATGTTTCGCGATGGAGCAGAGGCGCCCCGTCATCAAAATCCTTCCGCCGCCAATTTTCTACAAAACTTCTACACTTTGACGCTCTGAAAGTATTAGGATTGCCAGCTTGCAATTCATACAAGCGCTTGCCTTTCAGGAGGATTTCAAAATGAAGCAGCTCCGCCGCGGTGCGTGGATGGGCATTTTTGCCGCAATGCTCGCTGTAATGATGTGTTGTTTCTTGGGAATCCAGCGCGTCTCGGCGCAGGCGCTGGATGCCAAGCTTTGGTCCGGAATGAAATGGCGCTCGATTGGCCCGTTTCGCGGTGGCCGCGCCGAAGCCGTCGTGGGAATCCCGGGAAATCCCAACATTTATTATTTCGGCGCGGTCAGCGGAGGCGTCTGGAAATCCACAGACGCGGGTTTGAGCTGGCATCCGATTTTTGACCATGAGCCGGTAGCTTCGATTGGCGCGATCGCCATTGATCCGCGCAATCCGAACATCATTTATGTCGGCACGGGCGAGCCAAGTTTGCGAGGCAACATTTCATTTGGCGATGGAATGTACAAAACGGTGGATGGCGGCGCGACCTGGACGCATATCGGACTCGAAGACACGCGGCACATCGCCAAAATCCTCATCGACCCAAACGACCCCAATACAATTTTCGTCGCAGCGATTGGCCATGCCTACGGGCCCAATGAGCAGCGCGGCGTGTTTCGCTCGACGGATGCCGGAAAGACCTGGCAGAAGGTCCTTTATAAGGACGACAAAACCGGCGCGGTGGATTTAGTGTTCGACCCGCAGAATCCGCAAATTTTATACGCGGCGCTCTATCAGGAGATACGCACGCCGTGGGATTTCACAAGCGGCGGCCCGGGCAGCGGAATCTACAAATCAATTGACGGCGGAACGACCTGGACGCAGCTCACCGGCCATGGATTGCCGCACGGAATTTACGGACGCATCGGGCTGGCCGTTGGCGCGGATTCGAGCCGCGTGTACGCGCTTATTGAAGCGAAAAAAGGGGGGCTGTACCGCTCCGACGACGCCGGAAAAACCTGGCGATTCATCAATGGCGACCAGCGTTTTATTCAGCGCGCCTGGTATTACATGAACGTTTTCGCTGATCCCAAAGCCACCGACACACTCTACATTCTGAATACCGGCACGTATCGTTCCACCGATGGCGGCCTGCATTTTTCCGTGATTCCCGCGCCGCATGGCGACGACCATGCTTTTTGGATTGACCCGAAAAATCCCGCGCGCTTGATGGAGGGGAACGATGGCGGCGCCACGATTTCCGTCGACGGCGGCAACACTTGGAGCACCGGGGACAATCAGCCGACCGCGCAGTTCTATCATGTCAGCGTCGACAATCGGTTTTTCTATCGCGTTTATGGAGCGCAGCAGGACAATTCCACCGTCGCTATCGCCAGCCGCACCAATCACGGCGATATCGGCGACAAAGATTGGTACGACGTAGGTGGCGGCGAAAGCGGCTACATCGTCGCAGACCCCAAGGACCCGGACATTGTCTATGCCGGCGGGAATTGGGGAATTATCACGCGATATGACCGCCACACCGGACAAGTGCAGGACGTGACCGTCTGGCCGGTGAATCCCAGCGGATGGAGCGCCGGCCAATTGCCGCATCGTTTCCAGTGGACTGCCCCGATTGCCATTTCGCCATTCGATTCGAACACCGTCTACATTGGCGGTGAAAAACTTTTCAAAACAACTGATGACGGAATGACCTGGACGGCTATCAGCCCTGATTTGACGCGCAACGACAAGAGCAAACAAGCGCCCTCCGGCGGACCGCTGACAATTGACGAGACCAGCGTCGAATACTACGACACGATTTTCACCGTGGCGCCATCCACGCTCGAGCGAGGCTTGATTTGGGTAGGCAGCGACGATGGCTTGGTGCACATCACGCGCGACGGCGGGAAGACCTGGTCGAATGTCACGCCGAAAGGCCTGCCGGAATGGTCGCGCATTGGCCTGATTGACGCCTCGACGTATGCAGCCGGCACCGCCTATCTGGCCGCGGATCGCCACCGCCTGGACGATTTTCATCCCTACGTTTTCAAGACCACGGACTATGGCAAAACGTGGAAGCAGATCACCGACGGCTTGCCGGAAACGAATAGTTGGGTGCATGCTGTCCGCGCCGATCCGGTGCGCAAGGGCCTGCTCTATTGCGGAACGGAAACCGGAATATTCGTCTCCTTCGACGATGGTTCCCACTGGCAATCTCTCGAATTGAATATGCCCGCCGTGCCGGTGACGGACATGGTGGTGAAAGACAACGATCTGGTGATTTCCACCAAGGGCCGCTCGTTCTGGATTCTGGACAATCTTGCGCCGCTGCGCCAGGCCAACGCGCAGATCGAAAGCGACAACGTGCATCTCTACAAGCCCGATGTCGCGTGGCGCACACGCCTGGGTAATACAAATCCTCGCAACTTAGTATGGGTGGGACAGAACGCTCCAGACGGCGCGGTAATTGATTATTACCTCAAGACCAAGCCCCAAGCCGACGACAAAATCACCCTGCAAATCCTGGACGCCAACGGCAAAGTGATTCGCGAATACACGAACAAATCCAAGAGAAAGGACGTGCAGCCGCCGGAGGGCGCTGAGTTTCATCCCCCTGTGGCCATTCCAGCGGAAGCCGGAATGAATCGTTTCGTTTGGGATTTGCGATATGAGAAACCGACGCTCATTCCCGGACAGGTGTGGGACAGCGCAGACACGCCGAAAGGCCCGCTGGCGTTGCCTGGAACGTACCAGGTTCGCCTGATCGCCGCCGGACAAATGCATAGCGAGCCGCTCACGGTGAAGCTCGACCCCCGCGTAAAAGTGGCGCCCGACGCGCTGCAGAAGGAGTTTGATCTCTCGCTGAAAATTCGCGATGAGATCAGCCTCGCAGATCAAACGGTGAACGAGATGAACTCCGTGCGCGAGCAAATTGACGCGCTCAAGAAACGCATCGGTTCAAACGCGCAGCAGAAGCCCATCGCCGAAGCTGGCGACGCCATCGAAAAGAAAATGCAGCCCATCGACGACCAGCTCTGGCAGCGCAAAATGAAAGCCAGCGAAGAAGATTTGAACTATCCGGATGAAATTAACGACCAGTTGAAGGGCATTGCCGAGTTTATGGAAGGCTCAGACAACGCCCCCACCGCTGCGGATTACGCCGCCTATCAGGACTTGAGCGGCAAAGTCACGCAACTCGTCGCGCAGTGGCGGGAAATTAAATCCAAAGATTTGGCCGCCCTCAACGAGCAAATCCGGCGGTCGAATATTGCCCCAATCGCGCCCGTAGTCAGCAGCGAATCGCAGGAAGGTTCTCAATAGCCGCGGCCAGTCCGTGAATTGAGCGTCGTGCTAGGAATCGGCGTGATGGCCATCGCCTGGCCCGTGCGGATGCATGCGGATATGCTCTGGCCGCCTCATTCCATGAAGCATTGGATTGGGATGCGGGGGATCCGCCTTCACGCCCGGCGCCGTCGGCGTTTGCGGTTGCGCCAACCCTGTTTGCGGCGTTGGCTTGATGGGCGCTACCGGAACCGGTGTCGTATCCGCCGGGTATTTCAGATATAGCTTGTGCAGCTCCGATTGTGTCATGGCGCCCTCGTTAATCCGCACCACGCTGGCCATCCCTTTTTTTGGAGTCTTCACCACCGCCCAAACTGTGTCGCCAGCCTTCAAGTCTTTGACTGTGAGCTTCTCGCCATTTTCTCCCGCGACCGTGGTCTGCGGGCCAAACGTGGCCACCACCGTCAATTGCGTTGGGCGCATCAGCACGATCTGGTGATTTTGGAAATTCACCGATGAAATGATGAAAAATTCCTCGCCCTTCGAGTTGGTCTGCGCCCAAAGGCCGCTGGAAATACACAGCGCCATGGCAACAACGCCTGCAACCATCGCGAGTTTTTGCAGTTTCAACCGAAACGTTTTCTTGTTCATATCATTCCTGTCATTCATATCGAAGAGCCTCGATTGGATCAAGTTGTGCCGCACGCCGCGCCGGGTAGTAGCCGAAGAAAATTCCCACGGCGCCAGAGAAGACCGCGGCGATAAGAATCGAAAATGGCGAAACCAGCGTCGGCCACTGGAACAGGCGCGAGACCGCATCCGAGCCCAAGACTCCTGCCACGATTCCCACCATGCCCCCGATCAGGCTAAGCACCATTGCTTCGCTCAGGAACTGCCGCTGTACATCCGACTCGGTGGCGCCGATTGCCATGCGCACGCCTATTTCGCGCGTGCGTTCGGTCACGCTAACCAGCATGATATTCATGATTCCAATTCCGCCAACCAGCAACGAAACCGAGGCGATGCTCGCCAGCAGCACGGTCATTACGTTGCTTGCATGTACGCGAGCCTGCGTAAAATCCGTTGGGCTGCGAATAATGAAGTCATTTTCCTCGTTGGTCCGCAGGTGATGCCGCTGCCGCAGCAGCGCGGAAATCTGGTCTTCGGCGGGCTGAATGTCGTCCATCGAATCAGCGGAAAGCATCATGAAATGAATCCAGTTGATGCCCTCTAGTTTTTTCTGCACGGTGGTGTAGGGCATCATCACGATATCGTCTTCGTCCTGGCCAAATGGCGAACTGCCCTTTGCCGCCAGCACGCCAATCACGCGAAAAGGCATATTGTTGATGCGCACCGTCTTGCCAACCGGATCGTCGGTTGCAGAAAAGAGATTCTTCACTACGGTCTGCCCGAGCACGCAGACGTTCGAAGCCACATCCACGTCCATTTTGGAGAAAAAGCTCCCCGCCGCCATATTCCAGTGGCGTATCTTGATGTATTCAGGATTCACCCCATTGGTATGCGTGAACCAATTATTTCCGCCATAGACGATCTGCGCGCTATAGCCCACCACGGGAGATTCCCACTTGATGAACGGCACTTCCGCCACGATCGCTTGTCCATCGGCTGCGGTGAGCGTCTTGGTGGCCTGACTGCCCATGTGTACCCCGCCTTTGTTGATGCTGCCGGCGGAGATGAAAATCATGTTGTCGCCCAGGCTCTGGATTTGCTGCTGCACCTGATTGGAAGCTCCCTGCCCTATGGCCACTGTACAGATCACCGCGCCCACGCCGATGATGATTCCGAGCATGGTCAGAACGGTGCGCATTTTATTGCGCGCCAGAGCCCGCAACGAAACGCGGATGACTTCTCCCATTTCCATTTGTTTTACCTTCGCGGACCGCCGAACGGCGAATTCGTCCTGCCTCCGCCGGCCACTTGCTCTCCGGTGAGCAGCGAATCCCCCTGCTTCAAATTACCGTCAAGCACTTCTGTGCTTGTGTAATCCGTCAGGCCGGTCTTAATGGCGATGGGCATGGGCTTGCCGTTGGCGTCCAACTTCCAAACGATTTGCCAGCCGCCTATGTGCGAAATCGTCGCTTGATGCGGAATGTTGTTCTTCTTATACAGGGCCTGCAGTTGCGGCGTCGGCATTTGCGGAGTGAAAGTCAGCGCGATATTCGGCACCAGCAGCACGTCGCTGGCGTGCCCCGTCGGAATGCTTACGTACGCAGTTTCTCCCGGCAGAAGTTTTCCCTCAGGATTGTCGAAATCGATGATCGTGTCGTAGGTCACCACGTTCTGCACGGTGAACGCGTTCAGGCGAATGGCGCTCACGCGCCCCTCGAACGTTTGGCTCGGATACGCATCTACCTGAAACGTGGCCGGTTGTCCCACGTGAATTTGTCCAGTGTCAGACTCATCGGTAGCCGCATAGACCTGCATGCGCGTCAAATCCTGCGCGATGGTGAACACCTGCGGTGCCTGGTACGCGGCGGCAACCGATTGTCCCACCGTGACGTTCCGGTTCACCACCGTGCCATCCACTGGCGAAACTATCGTGCAATATTCCAGATTTGTCTCCGCCATTTTCAAATTGCCTCTTGCGGATTCGACCTGAGCCTGAGCCTGCGCGAGCTGCGCTTTCGTTTGGTTCACTTGAGCTTCCGCTTGGACTACCGAAGCGTTCGCTGCGGCAAAATTGGACTGCGTCAGATCATTCTGATCATTGGAAATGATGCCCTGCTTCGTCAGGTCGCCGATGCGCTTCGCATTCACTTGCGAATATTCCGCATTGGCCTTGAGCCTATCCACGTTAGCTTGGTCGGCGATGATGCTGGCCCGAATGTTTTCCACGTTAGCTTCCGCATTGGCCAGGTTTCCCCGCGCGGTCATCACTTGCGCCTCATAAATTGTAGGATCGAGTTGCGCCAGGACGTCTCCCGCGTGAACCTTCGTGTTGAAATCGGCGAAGATGTATTTCACCGTTCCGGAGACGAACGAGCCGACGGGTACAGTGGTCACTGGATTGATCGTTCCAGTAGCCTGAACCATGGCCGTCAGGCTGCCACGCCTCACCGGCATTGTGATGTAGCGCACGCTCGGCGCGCGGTTCTTCATCACCGCGCCAACCGTAATCAGAACGACGGCAACCAATATTAGCAGCCAGCTAAGCCCTTTATGCTGTTGGTACCACTCTCGTACGGCCATTGTTGGGTTTCTTCCTTGGTTTTTAGTCCCGCCTCATGACGGGCGTCCCTACGCGGCGCGCTCTTGGCGCCTGTTCTTGGGACGTAATCCACGCCCCCTCCGTTTCATCGAAGCGCGCTTAACATTCCCCCGCAGAGCTTGTCCGTGCTACATTGAGCGCTCTCAAATTGGATGGGAGGAGCAGGCATTGGGTTATCGCGATCTCCGGGAATTCATAAATCGGCTCGAGCGCGAAGGCGAACTGAAGCGCATTAGCGCCGAAGTGGACCCGCTTCTCGAAATCACTGAGATTACCGACCGCGTGACAAAAGCCGGCGGCCCAGCGCTGCTCTTTGAACGCCCCAAAGGCTCGCGCGTGCCCCTCGTTATCAATCTCCTGGGCAGCCACCGCCGAATGAACCTTGCCCTCGACGTCGCTCACCTCGACGAAGTCGCCAATCGCGTCAAGTCTTTCCTCGACGTTCAAACGCCCCAGGGCTTCCTCGACAAAGTGAAAATGCTCCCAAAGCTGGCCGAACTTGGCTCATTTTTCCCCAAGACTGTGAAGTCGGGCCCCTGCAAACAGGTCATTCGCAAAGACAACTTCTCGCTCGACTATTTCCCCATCCTGAAGTGCTGGCCGCAAGACGGCGGACGCTACATCACCTGGCCTATGGTCATCACCAGGAATCCAGAAACCGGCAAACGCAATGTCGGTTGCTATCGTATGCAGGTTTTCGACGAACGCACCACCGCCATGCACTGGCAGACGCAAAAGCATGGCGCCGAGCATTTTCGGAGCGCTCGCGCCCGCCATGACCAGACCCCCCATGATCACAACGTCGGCGCCAAAATGGAGGTCGCCGTGGCCATTGGCTCCGATCCGGCAACCGCCCTCTCCGGGATACTTCCCATTCCTCCTGATCTGGACGAATTCATGTTTTCAGGCTTCCTCCGCCGCGACGCCGTGGAGCTGGTGCGCTGCGAAACCGTCGATTTGGAGGTTCCGGCCAACTCCGAGATCGTTCTCGAGGGCTACGTCAACCTGGACGAAATGCGCACCGAGGGCCCTTTCGGCGACCATACCGGCTTTTACTCTCTCGAAGGCGAATACCCCGTCTTTCACATTACCTGCATCACTCATCGCGAGGATCCCCTCTATCTGACAACAATTGTCGGCCGTCCGCCGCAGGAAGATTTTTTCATGGGCCACGCCATCGAGCGCATTTTCCTTCCAGTAATGAAAATGCAATTTCCCGAAATTGTTGATGTTTCCATGCCCGCGGAAGGGATTTTCCAGAATTTAATGATTGTCTCCATTCGCAAATCCTATCCCGGCCATGCCCGTAAAGTGATGAATGCCATTTGGTCCCTCGGCCAGGCCATGTTCACAAAGGTTGTCGTCGTGGTCGATCACGACGTGGACATTCAGAACGGAAGCGAAGTGCTCTGGAAAGCCCTCTGCGCAATTGACCCGCAGCGCGATATCGAATTCGTCCTCGGCCCTGTCGACACGCTCGAACACGCCTCGCGCCTCCAGGACTTCGGTTCGAAAATGGGCGTTGACGCCACGCGCAAATGGCCCTCGGAAGGATTCTCCCGTCCCTGGCCTGACGAAATTCGCATGGATGAAGTGACAAAAAAACGCATCGACGAATTGTGGCAATCTTTGCGCATTGACCTTTCTCGTCCCAAGTAGCTTTGCCTCCTGTACGCCCGAACAGGTGTCGCTTTTCGCACGCCGTGCCGCAATCACAGTAGACTTAAACTCCCGCCTATTTTCTAATCGCTGTGTCAGCCATTACCAAGCATTACCAAGTGAACACCAGCGGTCACGGCGAAGTTGACGCAGGGAAGGCTGGCTGGCATAACGAGCTATAGCAGTACTGGTAAGGGGAACTGGTAAGGGGAGCAACGCGGTGTTCGCCGATTTCCGGCCGGGGTGGCCGAAACCGAGCGACGGTGGGTTCAAAGAACAATTCAGAACCAGAATCAGCGGCGACGACCGCCCAACTCACTAATTGACGCGCGGCAGTCAGCGAGGACGACACGATGTTTGGCATGGGGAAATCGAAGGCTCTTATCGGTCTGGATATCGGTTCGAGCTCTGTTAAGGCTGTCGAGCTGAAAAAGACCAAAGACGGCTACGAACTCGTCAGCTTTGGAGTCGAGCCCCTCGCGCAAGACACGGTGGTGGATGGCGCGATTATGGACGCGCCCGCTGTCGCCGAGCGCATTAGCTCCATCTTCGACTCTCAAAAAATCAAAATTAAGGACGTGGCCACCTCCGTTTCCGGCCACTCGGTAATCGTTAAGCGCGTCCCCATGCCGGTGATGGCCGAGGACGAGCTTTTCGACCGCATTCAGGCCGAAGCCAGTCAGCACATTCCCTTCGATATCGCCGACGTCAATTTGAGCCATCAGCTTCTGGAAGCTACCGACAGCCAGATGGACGTCCTGCTGGTGGCCGTTAAGAAAGACAAAATTCTCAATCACACCAACGTTCTCGCGCAGGCCGGCAAGACTCCCATGGTCGTGGACATCGACGCCTTCGCGCTGGAGAACTGCTTCGAAGTGAATTACGAACCGGACCCCACGCAGGTGACCGCTCTGCTCAACATCGGCGCCAGCGTCATGAACATCAACATCGTCCGCGGATGGACGCCGCTCTTTACGCGCGACGTTTCGGTCGGCGGGAACCAGTACACCGACGCGCTCCAAAAAGAGCTCGACTTGAATTTCGAAGACGCCGAGCGCCTGAAAATGGGCGGCTCCGTTCCGGGCGTCACCGACGAACAGCGCACCGCCATCCTTCGTTCTGTCTCTGACATTCTGATTCTCGAAATTCAGAAAACTTTCGATTTCTTCCGCGCTACGGCCAGCGGAGAAAACATTCGCCGCATCGTTGTCGCGGGCGGCACCGCGCGCGTTCCAGGCCTTCTCGATTTGCTTCGTGAAGAGTTCAGCATGCCCGTTGAGGAGCTGTATCCATTCCGCAAGATCGTCGTCAATCCCGGGAAACATAACGAAGAACATATTCGCGAAATGGCTCCGCGCTTGGCGATTGCGGTGGGTTTGGCTTTGAGGAGCTTTGACACACCATGATTCGCATTAACCTACTTGGCCAGGAACGTCCCAAGACCAGCCGCCGTGGTCCCTCGATTCCTCTGGAATCGTCGCTTCGGCTGATTCTTTTTGTGGCTTCCATCTTAATCGCCTTTGCCGTGCTCTTCGCCATGTATCACCAGAAGGCCAACGAGCTTGCCGCCGTGCAGGGCCGCATCTCCGCCCTTCAGGCGGAAAAGCTGCGCCTCCAGCAGACCAAGCTGGAAGTCGAGCAGTACGAAAAGCAGAAGGCCGTCCTGGTGCAGCGAATCGACGTCATTGAGCAACTGCAGGCTAATCGCACTGGCGGCCAGCAACTGCTTCAGATGGTGGCTACCACCGTCGAGCATTCCAGTGAGCTCTGGCTCACGTCGCTCACGCGCAAAGCTGACAGTTTGGACATTGAGGGCGAGGCTGCTTCCCTCGATTCCATCGCTAACTTCATGACCCAAATGAAACGCTCCGGATACTTTGGAAATATCGACATAAAAGAAGCCGCCGAGAACGACATTGTCAAAGGGGCGCAGACTTTTGCATTCAAGATGTCTGCGCAAATTGCACAACCGCAATCTTTACAGCCGGCAGATGCAAATGCATCTGCGCCTGCCGCGCTCAAGCAGCCGGGAAGGAGCTAGGGAAGCGCAATGGCAACCTCGTTTCGTGACATGTCGTGGCCCATACAGGCGCTGACGTTCCTCGTGCTCGCCGTCGTCCTGGTCCTTGCCGGTTTGTATGTGCCGTTTTCTCCCGTAGCCACCGAGCGCGTTGCCGTCGACAATGCCAATGCTCAATTGAAGCCGCTCGAGGCAGAAGTCCAAACCCTCCGCGTTTATGCGCAGCGCCGCGTCGAGTTGCAAAGTCAGATGGACGCTTTGCAGAAGCAGCTCGCCACCCTGCAAGCCATTGTTCCCGAAAACAGGGAAGTCGACCAATTCATTGTCATGGTCCAGGGCGCGGCCTCCGGCTCGGGCACTTTCATTCGCAAAATTGATACCGAGCCCATCGTGCCCCATCAGTACCATTCCGAAATGCCGTTCAAAATTAATGCCGACGGCCCTTATTTTTCGATGCTCGACTTTTTCACCCGCTTGGGGCGCCTTTCCCGAATTATCAACGTAGGCGATATGAAGCTGACCGAAGTCAAACCCGGCAGCACGGGCTCCCAGTTCCACATGGCGCCGGGAACCACGGTCATGGGAGATTTCACGATTACCACTTTCTTTAGTCAAACAGCCAATCAGGCCCCGGCCAATGCAAAAAATACGCCGGCGGCTGCGAAACGTTAGTGATACAGGACAGGAAGATGAACTATTTGAAAATCCTTGCGAAAACTGTGGCGCTCGCCGCGCTCGCAATCTGCTGCGTAGCTTCTTCCCAGGCCGCGCAAATGCCCAAGCCGGAGCCATCGAAGAAGCCCGTAGCAGCGCAGCATACGGCGAAAAAGCCCATCGTCCGGAAACGAGTCGCGCGCGCCAAACATCAGCCCGCTCGGCGCCGAGCTGCCGCTAAGCCTCGCGTTTCCGCCAAGCCGGCCAAATCGCCTGCAGTCCCATCAGCTGTTCCGGCTACTGGTATTCATCCTGCTGTATTGCCTGAACTTACTCGCGGCAGGGACCCCTTTGCCGCGCTCATTCGCGCAAACGATCCGAGCGCGAATCGCTCGAATTTGCCTCCTGGAATTGGCGGATTGCAGGTAGCCACTGTCCAGTTGCAAGGCATGGTCAAGGCCGCGGACGGAATGGTCGCCGTGGTCGCCAATCCCCAGGACCGCGTTTATTTCTTACACGATGGAGACCACATCTACGACGGCGTGGTCGAGAATATCGGCCTTAATAGCATCACTTTTCGTCAGCAGACTAAAGACGCGTTTGGCCGCACAGTTGACCGCGTTGTGTCCAAGCGACTCTATCCGATTGCAGGAGATGCGCAATGAGCAAGATTTGGCGGCCGTTTGGGCTTGCCTGCCTCGCGGCAGCTAGCCTCCTGATAATGACATCTGCGGTCCTGGCGTCTTCCGAACCCTCCGTTCGGGTCACGTCTGCGGTCGGGCAAGGAGTTGTCCGTCTCAGTGCGAAGGCCAGCGGGCCCTTCGACTACGTTGTTCATCATCCCAGCACGGATCTCTATTACATTGACATGACAGGAGTCTCTGCGTCCAACGCCGACGTTGCCCGGGTGCTCGGCAATGATCTTGTGCGCAGCTACCGCCTCGAACAGTATCAGTCCGGAGACCACACCGTTTCGCGAATTGAACTGCTTCTCGGTGAGGGCGCCGTTCCGAAGATTACCCGGGAGGGCAGCGACGCGCTGAAGATTACCGTCTCGAAGAAGAGTTTTAGCTCCGCGGAATCGCAGGAATCCGCCGAGCCTCGCTTGGTTAACGCGTCGTTTCAGACGCCTGCTCCCGCCAACTCAGCCATTCGCCAAATTTCCGTCGTGAAGAATGGCGACGTTTCCGAAGTGATCGTTTCCGGCTCCGGCACGATGGATTGTCGCCAGCTCCGGCTGCACCATCCTTCGCGCCTGGTGCTCGATTTTCAGAGCGAGCGCATGTCCGCGCCAAAGAAAACCGCCAGCAACATCGAACCGATTCGCGACGTTCGCGCGGCGCAATTCTCGCCGCAGGTCGCGCGCGTGGTCATCGACCTCACTAAAGATTCGTCTTATAGCGTGAAGCACGTAGACGGCGGCGTGGCCATCGAGTTCGCCTCCGCTGAACCGGCTCAGTCCGCGTCGGCCTCGAGCGACTCGGCCAGCGCTGCGCCATCCACCACTGACGCGAGCGCGCCGGCGCCTTCCGCACCGCCGCTTGCTTCCGACGCGGCATCGACATCAACAGATGCAAATTCGGCGCAGGCGCCGGCCCAGCCCTCTGCCGCTTCTGCCAACACGGGAGCCTCGGCTTCCGCATCGCCCGCTTCAACGGACACAAGTTCGACTTCGGCGCAGGCGGCCCAGCCCTCTGCTTCTCCCGCGAATGCGGACAGCAGCGCCTCGACGTCAAGCGCAGCACCTGAATCTTCCAATTTCCCGAAGACCACTGCGCCTATGTCGGCATCCGCGACGCAAGCTACCGCCGAGCCAGCGGGATTCTCCTCGCCCGTTTCTGGCCAGGCCGCGCCAGCTACAGCTTCGCAAGATCCAAAACCCGTGACGCCGGCTGCCGCCGCACCATCATCCGCGGCCCCAGCGCCATCCGCTTCCGCGCCCGCTGCTGATGCTGCCGCCACGCAGAGCGCCCAGGCAGCCCAATCCGCGCCGCAGCAGGCCGCTCCGCCAACTCAGGAGGCTATGCCCGCGCAAGCGGCCCCAGCAGCCTCGATAACTCCAGTATCGGCCGTTTCGGTCGTTTCCCAGGATCAGACCGGCGGCAAGTACACGGGCGCGCCCATCTCCGTCAATCTGAAGAATGTTGATCTCCAGGACTTCTTTCGCCTGATTCACGAAATCAGCGGACTCAACGTCGTTGTCGACCCCAACGTTAAAGGCACTCTGACTCTGGTTCTCGACAACGTGCCGTGGGATCAAGCTCTCGATATCGTATTGAAGAATAACGACCTTGGCGATCAGCTCGACGGAAACGTCCTTCGCATCGCCACCAAAGCCACCATGCAAAAAGAGGCCGAGGAAGCGAAAGACCTGGCCAAAGCACAAGTGGAAGCAGCTGATCTGGTGACTACCACGCGCACGCTTAGCTACGCGAAAGCCAGCGACGTGGTCGACACGCTTAAGAAGTTCCTCTCTCCTCGGGGGGTTGTCCTCGCGGATAACCGCACCAATACACTGGTCATCAGCGATATTCCTACGGTTCTGCCGGTCGTTGATAACCTGATTCGCGAACTTGACACCAAAACGCAGCAAGTGGAAATCGAAGCTCGCGTGGTCGCTGCCAATCGCAGTTTCGCCCGCGAACTGGGCTCTCAATTCGCCTTCGCTGGCTCGGCCACCGGCGGACGAAACCTCTTTAGCGGTCTAGATACTGTGGGCGCGAGCCCCATCAACCGAAGTGTTCCGCCTCTTCCGGCGCCTCCCGTTATCGTCGGTAGTGCTGCCTCGGGTTCAGGAGGGCCCCTGCCGCTCGTAACCAATTTGGGAGCTACCGTGCCGACCAGCGGCGTCGCCTATGCCTTCTCCTCGGCGAATTTCGCTCTCGACTATGTCATTTCAGCCGCGGAATCGAAAGGCGTGGGCAAGCTCCTTTCCAAGCCGAAAGAGATTGTTCAGAACAACGAGCAGGCTACCATCAAGCAGGGTACAAAAATCCCTGTTCAAACGGTCATCAACAACACCATTACCGTCCAGTTCATTGACGCCGTATTGGAACTGCAGGTGACCCCGCAGATCACCAAGGACGGCACCATTTTCATGACCATTCACGTCGAGAACACGCAGATCGATCCGGCCATCCCCCGCATTCAGGGCATACCTGCTCTCGATACTCAGGCGCAGGACACCCGCGTCCTCGTGCGCGATGGCCAGACGGTCATGATTGGCGGCATCATCATCTCCAATCAACAGACCTCGATCGATGAGGTGCCGTTTGTCGGCAGTCTCCCGATTATTGGTCAGCTTTTCCGTCACACCACCATCAGCACGAACTCCCAAGAACTGCTGTTCTTTGTCACGCCGCGCATCCTTCCCATGTAACAATGTAGGGATGGCGCGTCAACTCGGCAAAGCGGCAAAGACATCGGAAACGGCGGGCGCGGCAGGATCAGCGGCCCGCCTTTCCTTTTTGCAGCAGCAGTTCGAGGCCGAGCGCTTGGACGCGTTCGTCGTCTCCCATCTTCCCAATGTCTTTTACCTCTCTGGCTTTACCGGCAGCTCCGGAATCCTGCTTGTCACGCCGCAAGACGCCGCCCTTTTCACCGACAGCCGTTACACAGTTCAAGCTGCTGATGAAGTCCATGAAGCGCGTGTCCATATCGTGCGCGGTTCGCTGCTCAATGCCGTGGGAGAGCGTCTCGCTCGTCTCCGCGCTCGCGGCAATGTTCGTCGCAGTTCTCATAAAAACGTCCGCCGCGTAGGCTTCGAGGCTGCGCGCCTCACCGTTCTGCAAAAACATGCCCTCGACAAAGCCGCAGGAGCAAAAGTTCGCTGGTTGCCCTGGGATGGCAAAATTGAAGCTGCCCGCGCCGTCAAAGACGCAGACGAGCTTCGTATTATGCGCGAAGCCGCCGATATTGCCTGCTCATCCTGGCAGGAGATTCTGCCTCTCGTAAAACCGGGCATCCGTGAAAACGAACTCGCCGCCGAGCTCGAATTTCGCATGCGCCGCAAAGGCGCCAGCGGCCCTGCTTTCGACACCATCGTCGCCTCCGGCCCGCGCGGCGCCCTGCCCCACGCCCACGCCAGCCCCCGCGCCATTGGCAAAAACGAGTTGGTCGTCTTTGACCTCGGTGCTATACTCCGCGGATATTCGAGCGACCTGACGCGCACTGTTTTCGTTGGACGCGCGCCTGCGGAGATTCGTCGCTGGTATGCCGCGGTGCTTCAAGCGCAGCAGGCGGCGCGCGACGCTCTGCGGCCGGGCGTCTCGGCGCATCAAGTGGACGCTGCGGCGCGGCAGGCTCTTCGCCGGGCTGCCTTGGACAAAAAATTTGTCCACAGTACCGGGCATGGACTCGGTCTCGAGGTTCACGAAATGCCGCGCTTGGGGCGAGGCGAAAAATCCATCTTGCGCGCCGGCATGGTGGTGACTCTCGAGCCCGGCGTATACGTCGAAGGCACGGGCGGCATTCGCATCGAAGATGATGCTCTAGTGACGCAAACCGGCGCTGAATACCTCACTTGCGCCAATCGGGAGCTGATTGAACTCGAATGAAGGCTAAGCCAAAAAAAAGCCCTGCGCAGCCCCAGCGCAACTCCGCACCCGACCTCGCCCAGATTTCCGAAATCCTCGCCTTCATGGAGCAGCATGGCCTCGACGAATTCGAATATCAGAATAGCCACGTCCACATCCGTTTGCGCAAAGCCTCTTCGCAAATCGGCCATGCTTTCCGCGCCCAGCAACCCGCACCGGACATATTTTCAGCCGCGCCGCCTGCCGCAAGCGCTTCGCCCGCGGCCGGCGCTCCTCAAGCGCCCGCTCCGCCTGAATCCACCGCCGATCTTCACGTCATTAAATCGCCCATCGTAGGCACTTTCTATTCCGCGCCCACCCCCGGCGCCGCCCCTTTTGCGCGCCCCGGCGACCACGTTGACGCGGGCCAGGTTCTCTGCATCATTGAAGCGATGAAGCTGATGAACGAAATCGAATCCGACGTCGCCGGCGAAGTGATGCGCATTTTTGTCGAGAACGGCCAGCCCGTCGAGTACGGCGAGCCGCTTTTCGCCATTCATCCCAGCCGGAAACAATAAATCGTGCTTCACGCCACCGCGCTGCGTCGTCTGTTGCCAATTTTTGGTGGTGAGGTCAGTTTGAACTTTCTCGATCGTGACACAAGGGGGTCAAAATTCAAACTGACTCACTACGTAATTTCTGTGGGTCGCGGTTTTAACGGCGACACAGCGCCTCGAAAAAAATGTTTCGTAAAATCCTAGTCGCGAATCGCGGCGAAATCGCTCTGCGCGTCCTTTGCGCCTGCCAGGAATTGGGCATTCCCACCGTCGCCGTCTATTCCGAAGCGGACCGCAATTCGCTTCACGTCCGCTTCGCCGACGAAGCTGTCTGCATCGGCCCCCCGCGCGCCTCGGAAAGCTACCTCAATATCCCCCACGTCATCAGCGCCGCGGAAATTACCAACGTCGACGCCATTCACCCCGGCTACGGCTTCCTTTCTGAAAACGCCAACTTTGCCGAAGTCTGCGAAGCCTCGCACATCACTTTCATCGGTCCTTCGCCAGAAGTTATTCGCGCCATGGGCGAAAAAGATCGCGCCCGTCGCGAAATGTCGGCTGCCGGCCTGCCCATTATTCCGGGAAGCCCCGAAGTTGTGCCCGACGAAAACTCCGCGCTCAAGCTCGCCCAGGAAATCGGCTATCCTTTGCTCATCAAAGCTGCGGAAGGCGGTGGCGGCCGCGGCATGCGCATTGTCCGCAAAAAAGAGGAACTTTCCTCCGCTTTTCAAACCGCCCGCCATGAATCTCAGCAGGCCTTCGGCAGCCCCAACGTTTACCTCGAAAAATTGATCGAGCGTCCCCGCCACATCGAGTTTCAGGTGATGGGCGACCGTCACGGCAACGTCATGCATCTTCGCGAACGCGAATGCTCCATCCAGCGCCGCCACCAAAAAATCATCGAGGAGTCGCCTTCGCCCGCACTCGATGCCAAAACTCGCGACGCTATGGGCGAGCGCGTCGCCAAAGCCCTCGCGCGCATTGGCTATTCCAGCGCAGGCACTGTCGAATTTCTCCGCGATGAAGCCTCTGGCGATTTATATTTCATTGAAGTGAATGCGCGCATTCAAGTAGAACATCCAGTCACGGAAATGATTTCAGGAGTGGACTTGGTCAAAGCGCAAATTCGTCTCGCCGCCGGTGAAAAATTGACTGATGTTATCGGCAAGCCCCGTTTCCACGGCCATGCTATTGAATGCCGCATCAATGCCGAAGACCCCGACACTTTTGCGCCTTCTGCCGGCCGCATCACCGCGTTTCGTGTTCCCGGCGGCCCCGGCGTTCGCGTAGATACCGCCGTTTATTCCGAAGCGGTCATCCCTCCTTATTATGATTCGCTGGTCGCCAAGCTCATTGCTTTTGGTGACGACCGCGCCGAAGCCATCGCGCGCATGTCTCGCGCTCTCGACCAATTTGTCGTCGAGGGCATTAAGACTTCTATTCCGCTCCATAAAAAAATTATGGAAGATCCCGATTTCATTGCCGGCCGTTTCGACACCCATTTTCTCGAACGCTACGAAACGGTCGCAGCCAAATAGGAGCTAGCGGTTCATTTTGTAGGGCCGATTATTTTCATCGGCCCGGCACGTTTTTTTTGGTACCTATTAGGAGTCAAAAAGGGCCCAAAATGTTTCCCCCACTGTATGCCGTGCTCGACGAAGAGCTGATGAAAACGCCGGTGCTCAAGTGCGCCAATGAACTTGTCGCCGCGGGCGTCAACCTCATCCAATACCGCGCCAAAAATGCTTCTTCGCGAAAATATTTTGAGACTTGCGCAAATCTCGCCGAGGCGCTTGCCAGCCGCAACGCCCGCTTCATCATCAACGACCGCCCGGACATCGCCGCCATGGTCGGCGCGGGCGGCGTTCACGTTGGCCAGCATGATTTGCAGCCCGAAGACGCCCGCAAAATTTGCGGCTCTGGTCGCTGGGTGGGAGTCTCCACGCACAATCTCGAGCAGGTGCGCGCCGTCGCCAACGCTCCGGTGGACTACATCGCCGTCGGTCCAATTTTTCCCACCGCCACCAAAAAAAATCCGGATCCCGTCGTCGGCCCTGCATTGATTCGCGAAGCTCGCAAGCTTACCCGCAAACCCATTGTCGCCATCGGCGGCATCACTCTCGAACGCGCGCCGGAAGTCTACGCAGCGGGCGCGAATTCCATCGCCGTGATTCGCGATATTCTCGAGTCCCGCGATCCTGCCGCCCGCGCTCGCGAATTTCTGGCCCTTGCGTCCCGTTCGCAAATCGCGTCACATGTGGAGCGTAAAGTGCCCCGAGAAAAAAACAATGGCTGAACCAACCACCACAGTCAAACCCGCCGCCATTACGCCGGCTCCCGCTCCCGAACTCGTCAAAGGCCTCGGCCTTTTCGATTCCACCATGATCGTCGTCGGCTCGATGATCGGCTCGGGCATTTTCATCGTCTCCGCGGACATTTCCAATCAGGTGCAAAGCCCCGGCCTGCTCATCGTTGTCTGGCTCGCTTCCGGTTTTATGACTCTCGTCGGCGCCCTCAGCTATGGCGAACTCGCCGCGGCCATGCCGCACGCTGGCGGCCAGTACGTTTTTTTGCGCGAATCCTTCGGCGCGCTCTGGGGATTTCTGTACGGCTGGACCATGCTCCTCGTCGTGCAAACCGCCACCATCGCTGCCGTAGCCATCGCGTTTGCGAAATTTACCGGCGTCTTCGCGCCTTCGCTATTTTCTCCCACCGCCTGGATTCTGAAATTCGGCACCTTCGGCCCGTGGAAATTTGCCTTCGGCACGCTCGGCCCTTACGAGATCGGCCTCAATCGCCAGAATCTCCTCGCCATTCTTTCTATCATTCTCCTCACTTGGATTAATCTTCGCGGCCTGCGCCTCGGCAAAATTGTTCAGAACACATTCACCAGCGTGAAAATCCTTACCCTCGCCGCGCTCGTAATCATCGGCTTAATTTTCGCGCGCGCCAGCGCTATCGCCGCCAATTTCCATAATTTCTGGCGCAACGCTGGCCTCTCTGCGCATCATCCTTATCCTCCGGGCGCCAGCACCTGGGAAATTTCCACGGCCACCGTTGTCGCCGTAGCCATGGTCGGCGCGCTCTTTTCCTCCGATGCGTGGTACGACATCACTTTCACCGCCTCCGAAGTCAAGCGCCCCGGCCGCAACCTCCCGCTCGCGCTTTTTCTCGGCACGCTCATCGTTACCACACTCTACACTCTGGCGAATTTCGCTTACCTGCGCATTTTGCCCATGTCCGGCGACCCTAACGGCGCATCGATAATTTCTCGCGGCATTCAATTCGCCGCCGACGGCCGCGTCGCCACCGCCGCTTTGCAAGTCGTTTTCGGCCCTATCGGCGCCGCGGTAATGGCCGGCGCCATCATGATTTCCTGCTTCGGATGCAACAACGGCCTGATCCTCGCCGGCTCGCGCATTTATTACGCCATGGCCAAGGACAAGCTGCTCTTCGATTCCATTGGCACCGTCAATCGCCGCCACGTTCCCGGCGTCGCTCTCATCCTCCAATGCGTGTGGGCCTCCGTGCTTTGCCTCTCCGGCACTTACAACCAACTCCTCGACTTCCTCATCTTCGCTGAATTGATTTTCTACATCCTCACGCTCACCGGCCTTTTCGTTTTGCGCCGCACGCGCCCCAACATGGAGCGGCCCTATCGCGCCATCGGCTATCCCGTTCTTCCCGCAATTTATATCGTCATGGCCGTGTTTTTGGAGATACAGTTGCTCCGCTATAAGCCGCAAAACACATGGCCCGGTTTAATCATTGTGCTCATCGGCTTGCCGGTGTACTTTCTGTGGCGCTTCTTTTCGCGCAATCGCAGTGCGCCGGTGTAGCTCATGTCCCGTTCGCGCTGTCTTTGCGCGAACTGACATGAAGTTTTGAATTTCGCAAGGGTGGCCTTTCGCGTCTTGTGCGTCCCGGCGCGTCGCATCAGGAAGGCCCGCCCTGCCAGCCACGTAGAAACAAAGAGGAAATGAATGGCCAGTCAACTGTTAGCGAAAAAGCCGATCAGCACCATCATGGCCGAAGCGGCCGACACAAGTGAGCACTCGCTGAAGCGCTCGCTTGGCCCGATAAATCTCGTCACCCTCGGCATCGGCGCCATCATCGGCACCGGGATTTTCACCCTCACCGGAGTGGCTGCGGCTCAGTTCGCCGGCCCTGCCGTCGTGCTCTCCTTCGTTATTGCTGGCGTAGGCTGCGTGTTCGCGGGACTCTGCTACGCCGAATTCGCCGCGATGATCCCTATCGCTGGCAGCGCTTACACCTACGGCTACGCTACCATGGGCGAAATTGTTGCCTGGATTATCGGTTGGGCGCTGGTTCTCGAATACGCCTTCGGCGCTGCCACGGTCGCTGTGGGATGGAGTGGCTACGTCAGCAGCCTTCTTGGTTTCTTCGGCGTGAAACTCCCATTCAACGCCACGCCTGCCGTTTCATTCTCGCTGTTCGGTCATGCTATGTCCGCAAAAATCGACATCTTCGCGTTCGCAGCTATCGTCATTGTGACTGTCATTCTGGTCATAGGCGTCCGCGAATCTGCCAACGTCAATAGCGCCGCCGTGATGGTCAAAGTGTCCGTCGTATTAATCTTTATTGGCCTGGCCGCGACCTATGCCTTCGCCAATTGGTCCCATATGCTGGCGAACTGGCATCCTTTCATTCCCAAGAACCTTGGTCAATTCGGCCAGTTTGGATGGTCCGGCATCATGCGCGGCGCCAGTCTGGTCTTCTTCGCTTATATCGGGTTTGACGCCGTTTCTACCGCCGCCCAGGAATCCAGAAATCCTCAGAAAGACATGCCCTTTGGGATTCTTGGTTCTCTGGTTATCTGCACCATCCTGTACATCCTTGTTTCCGGTCTGCTGACCGGCGTGAAGAATTACACCACTCTGAACAGTCCGGATCCGGTCGCCCAAGGCGCTGCCGCTATCGGAGTCCGCTGGGGTATCGTCGCCGTGGACATCGGTGCCATTGCCGGACTTGCTTCCGTCATGCTCGTCATGCTCCTGGGACAGTCGCGCATCCTTTACACCATGGCCCATGACGGCCTTCTTCCTAAATGGATTGGTAAGATCCACCCGCGCTTCCGGACTCCTTATCTCACGTCGATTGCCGTGGGCTGCTTTGTTGCATTCTTGGCCGCTTTCTTCAACATCGTTTTTCTTGGATTGCTCGTTAGCCTCGGCACGCTCCTTGCTTTCACGATTGTATGTCTGGGCGTTTGGATCATGCGCGTCAAGCGCCCGGATATCCCCCGTCCTTTCCGTGCGCCATGGGTTCCGTTTGTTCCTATCGCCGGTATGGCTATTTCTCTGGCCTTGATGATTACTGGAACGTCGGCCGCAAAAATCGCTTTCGGCAGTTGGCTCGTTCTCGGTCTCATCATCTATTTCGCCTATAGCCGCAAGCACAGCACTGTCCAGATGGAAATCGCGGCGCAGTCGCGTACCGGGCAACCGCGCCAGCCCGTTAAATGACTCGGTTCAAACACCGGAGGGAATGAATGGCCAGCCAATTGTTAGCGAAAAAGCCGCTCAACGCGATCTTGGCGGAAGCCTCGGAGACCGGCGAGCACTCACTCAAGCGTTCGCTCGGCCCCATCAATCTGGTTACTCTTGGCATCGGCGCCATCATCGGCACCGGCATTTTCGTCTTGAGTGGGACGGTTGCTGCAACATCGGCGGGGCCTGCGATCATTCTTTCCTTTATTATCGCTGGCATCGGTTGTGTTTTCGCAGGCTTGTGTTACGCCGAATTTTCCGCCCTCTTGCCCATCGCCGGCAGCGCCTACACCTACGGCTATGCGACGCTCGGCGAAATCGTCGCCTGGATCATCGGATGGGCTCTCGTTCTCGAGTATGCCTTCGGCGCGGCCACCGTTGCGGTCGGATGGGGTGGCTACGTCTGCAGTTTCTTGCAAGACCTTGGCCTCCCTTTTCCAGCCAATCTGTCTTATGCTCCCGGCACGGTCCTGGTGCAGTATCAGGGCAAGTGGGACCCGGTTACCTCCCTCCCCCACGCCGCCATTCCCATCTTGTCCACGCTCCCTCACACAACTTCTCATTTCGACCTCGTCGCTCTCATCGGCATCCTGGGCGTCACCGCGATATTGGTGAAGGGCATCAAAGAATCCGCCAACGTCAACAGCGCCATCGTCATCGTCAAGGTGTCCGTGCTCCTCATCTTCATCGGCCTCGGCGCGGCGTTTCTGGCGAGTCACCACTCTCTCGCCATGGCCAATTGGCATCCCTTCATTCCGCCCAATAAAGGCCACTTCGGGGAGTTTGGCTGGACTGGCATTTTGCGCGGCGCGGGAATCATTTTCTTCGCCTACATCGGATTCGACGCTGTTTCCACCGCCGCGCAGGAAACCAAGAATCCGGCGCGGGACATGCCCATCGGAATTCTCGGCTCGCTGGTCATCTGCACCATCCTTTACATCCTCGTGGCCCTCGTTCTCACCGGCCTGGTTTCTTATACGCGCCTCAACGTGGCTGAACCCATCGCCCTGGGCGTGGACGTCACCGGCGTCCGCTGGGGCTCTTTCCTCGTAAAAATTGGAGCCATCGGCGGCCTCAGTTCCACGATGATTGTCATGCTTCTGGGCCAGACGCGCGTCTTTTTCACCATGGCCCATGACGGCCTTCTGGGCAAATGGGCCTGCAAAGTTCATCCCAAAATGCGCACGCCTTATATTTCGACAACGCTCATCGGCATATGCGTAGCCATTCTGGCTGCGTCGTTGCCCATTACCAAGCTGGATGAGCTCGTCAGCATCGGAACGCTGTTCGCTTTCACTGTCGTTTGCGCCGGAGTTTGGATTCTTCGCAAGCAGCAGCCCAATCTGCACCGCCCATTCCGGACGCCCTGGGTGCCTTTTGTGCCTATTATGGGCATGACGGTTTCGTTGCTGTTGATGTTCTCGCTGCACCTGCTCACCTGGGAAGTGTTCCTGATTTGGCTGGCAATCGGCTTGGTGATTTACTTCACTTACGGTCGCCGGCACAGTACCGTGCAGCTCGACATCGCTCGCGCATCAAACGCGGCTCCCGCGCGCCAGCCCGTCCCCTAGGTATTTGTCGGCGCGCAGCAATAATCTGGGAGAAAGCATCCCGTTTGCTTTGTTATGGGATTACCGCGCTGGCCCGCGCCGCAACGCCGCAACTCATCCACGAGCCATAGTAACGCCTTATGCTAGGCCGCTCCGGGGCTTCCCTGCCAGGGGCGCCCGGAGCGGATCAACGATTAGGGAGTACATTTTGCAATCACTTTTATCCTCAGCGCTTAATCAATGCTGTGCGCTGCGTCACATAGCCCTGTGATATGCGTCATTCCCCCTCCCAGGCTCCTAAGTTACCGTCGAGTCAGAAAGAAGGAGGTCAGGCCGCGCGGCTCGCGCCCAGCAGTCCCGGCGCATGGCTTCGGCCAATCAGCCAATGGCCTGGTCTTGGAGGCAGGCAATGAAAACTTTGGATTCCACCTCTTCCTTGGATTCCACCTCTCGCGTCCGCTTCGCCAACATCCTGTTCCCGACGGACTTTACTCCCTCGGCTGATAAAGCATTGCCGTACGCGCTGGAAATCGCGCGCCGCTACCATGCCACCATACATGCCACGCATGTGTTGCGGTCGGACATGTACGCTCTGTTGCCTCCGGCGTCCTGGCCGAAATTGGCGGAACTGGAAGCAGAGACACGCCAGGACTATCACCAGCGCCTCGAAACGCAGCTTGGCGACCAGCCGCACGAAATCATTTTCCAGGCCGGCGAAATATGGCCCACCCTCGCCGAAACTATCCAAACCAGGAACGTCGACCTTGTGGTCGTCGGCACTCATGCGCCGTTCGCTCTGGAAAAAGTCGTTCTCGGCTCGGTGGCCGAGGAGATTTTTCGGCAGGCTGCGTGCCCCGTGCTGACGGTAGGTCCTTCCGCGCCTGCCAAGCCCCGCCAAATGGGCGAACTCAGCAGCATTCTTTACGCTACCGATTTCACGCCGGAGTCTCTGGCCGGCGCTCCGTATGCCATATCTCTGGCGCGCGAGCATCGCGCGCACCTCATCCTGGTGTATTGCAGGCAGGATTCCGAGGACGTGCACACCTTTCGTCATGCGCTTTTCGACATCGTTCCCTTTGGCGCGGAACTGCGCTGCCAGCCCGATTGCGTGGTCGAGCGCGGCCGTCCGGCGGAAAAGATCCTTGAAGTTGCCGAGGCTCACGGAACGGACATGATCGTTCTCGGCGTCCGCGGCAGCGAGCACCTTGCCAGAATCACGCACTTGGCGCAGACCGGCAGCTATCACATCGTCGCCCATGCCAAATGCCCGGTGCTCACCGTCCGCGGCTAATTTTTTTGCGCTCTTTTGCGCTGTTATCATTTTTGAAATAGGTCAGTTAGGTACGGCAACCCTTGATTTATAAAAGCTTGCATACCCCTGGCCTTGCGCTAAAAGACGGCACACGGGGGCTTGGGAGGGAGTGAGGTATGGGCACACATGCGCGAGGCTCCTGTTCTTGAGGTGAATGACAGCTGCCGTCCATGCTCTCTGAGGAAAAGCTGCTTCCTTTGCCGGATGCCTATAGAAACCGTCAGAGAACTGGCCATTGCCAGATCCACCGCGTCGCATCCGACCCACACCATCCTCTTCCTCGAAAACCAGTTGCCCCGCGGCATATTTGTTCTCTGTGACGGCGAAATAAAACTGTCCATCAGCTCCAAAGGCGGAAAAACGCTCATCCTCAGAATCGCCAAGGCCGGCGAAATTCTGGGCTTGATGGCCGTGCTCTCCGGCCGTCCGTACGAGATGACCGCCGAAGCCATTTCTCCCTGCCGCGTCGCCTTTATTCGCCGTGAAGATTTTGCGCGCTTTGTCACCGCTCATGCGGAAGCGACCCATGCCATCGTCAAGCAGTTGAGTTCCAACTACAAGGCTATGTGCGAGCAGTTGCGCGTGGTAGGCCTGGCCGCTTCCGCGCCAGCGAGACTCGCCCGCCTGCTCCTCGAATGGGATACCCACATAGCGCAAACCAGCCGCGCCAGTGGCGCCCGTCTGGCCCTCACTCATGAGGAAATCGCCGAATTCATCGGCGCTTCGCGCGAAACCGTTACGCGCACGCTGAACGAATTCAAGAATCGCAAATTCATCATCATCAAGGATTCCACTCTGGTTATTTCCAACCGCGCCGCCCTCGAAGCAGTCATCGCCGCGTAACCCTGCGCAATTTTTGCCTGCGCTTCTACGGAAGTATTCGCTGACACGTTGTGCTCTCCTGAAATATACTGATATTTCCAAGCCGCTATCGGCGCGAGCAATTTTCGCCGGATGCCATTCGCATGAAAGCCGCCGTCCTCACATCTCCAAAACAAATATCCGAAAAGCCGCTGGCCATTTGTGAAGTTCCGCGCCCCGCTCTCGAACCAGGCCGCGTTTTGCTGCGCGTGCGCGCCTGCGGCGTCTGCCGCACCGATCTGCACATCGTCGAAGGCGAACTTCCGCCGCTGCACGCGAAAATAATTCCCGGCCACCAAATCGCCGGCGAAATCATCGAAGGCGCAACCGATGAATTGCCGGCCGGCTCGCGCGTCGGCGTTTCCTGGCTCGGCGGCGTGGACGGCAGTTGCCCGTATTGCCGCCGCGGCCTCGAAAATCTTTGCGATCATCCCGTCTTCACCGGCTACACGGTGGACGGCGGCTACGCCGAATTTGCCGCTGCGCGAGCCGACTTCGTTTTTCCGCTTCCTGCGAATCTCGACGGCGCGCACGCTGCTCCGCTTCTTTGCGCCGGAATTATCGGCTTTCGCAGCATTCGCGTCGCCGGCGTGATGCCCGGAGAGCGCGTCGGCCTTTTTGGATTTGGCGCGTCGGCGCATCTGGCCATCGCGGTGCTGAACGCGTGGAAGTGCGAAGTCTACGTCTCCACGCGCGGCGATTCGCACCGCAAGCTGGCCGCCTCTCTCGGCGCGAAATGGGTCGGCGCGGAAGACGAAAAGCCGCCCGTGCCGCTCGATCGCGCGCTTACTTTTGCTCCTGCCGGCGCCGTCGTGCTTGCCGCGCTCAGCAGCTTGCGCAAAGGCGGCGTGGTGGCCATCAACGCCATTCATCTGGACCAAATGCCCGCCTTCGACTACGACAAACTGCTCTGGGGCGAACGCCAAATCCGCAGTGTCACCAACATGACGCGCCAGGACGCTCGCGATTTTCTGGACACCGCTTCGCAGATCGGCCTGCGCCCCAAGTCCACCGTTTTCCCGCTCGCCCAGGCCAACGAAGTCCTCCTCGCCGTGAAAAACGACGCCATCGACGGCGCCGCCGTGCTCGTGCCGTAAGGGCCCGTTCGAATTTGGCATTCGTCTCGATGGCAAAGGCCGCAGATTCGCGAAAGACGCCCCGACAAAGAGCGCCGAGGGCAAGCGGTTCTGCGCTACCAAGACATGTTCGCGCTGCGCGCGACGGGCAGGGCAAGCCCTGCCCCTACGAGGGCAGATCTGACAATCGCAGTCAAAATTCAAATGGCCCAGCAGCTCGAATTTTGACCTTGTGTGACGAGCAAGAAAATTCAAGGTGGAACTGCGATGTTCGTTGCGTGTTGGGCTTTGATTGTGTTTCGATACGCCTCCCTGCGAATTGAAATGTGCTAAAAGTTATCGATTAGAAAAAGCCTTCTCCTTGTTTTTAAGGGATTTAGGAGGAATTCTAATTTCAGTGGCCGGCGTGGGTACGCTCACAGACCCACCCTTTGCGACATTTTCACGTTGGGCTGCCGCTGCAGCCCGAGCTCCGGCAAAAGAGCCGGAGTGAACGCCGGATGGGGCAACTGGCGAGTCAGCATCTGGCAATTGGCTGGCGGTGTGGCAAAGCGGCGTCGAGCCGCCGCACTCCGAAAAAGGCGCACGGCTCTCGACGGCGATGGGATTGGAACTCGAGTCGGGCTCGTGGCGGGTGATGTTGGTGACGAGGACGCGCTTGGGAGGATCGTTCCATTGGCCGTCGTTGTTGACGCAGGCAGCATAAGCGCGGGCGGCGGCCATGATGGAGGCGGAAGTGGGCGTGATGTCGCCGGCCTGTTCGAGAATGTGCTCGAAGGCGAAGCGGAGGTTGCGGCGACGGACCTCGTGGAGGCCGACGGCGTAAGCATGGCGATAGATAGCGACCCAGGTGACGCGGAGACGATTGGCGTATTCATCGTCGTCGTCTTCGGTTTCATCGGCGATATCTTCGAAGAAATTGGCGATGGAGGCGGGGCTGTGCCAGTGGATGAAAAGGTCTTCGATGGTTTCGCGTTCAGGGTGATGGCAGACCTGGCATTTGCGGCGGTGACGGGCGAGGTCGGGAGGATGGTGGATGAAGCTGGGAGGTTGGGTCGTTCGGCTTGGTCCGCCGAGGCGGGGAAGCTCAGGGTTCTCGTTTTGCGCTACTGGGGGATGCGTGGGCATGGATGTTGTCTCCTGTGAAGTTTGAGATGGGTGGTGCGAAGGGGCCGTCCCGCCGGGGCGGGCGGGGTTGAAGGTTGATCGGGTTACGGCGATTGGCAACTGACGGGCAAGCAAGTGATGAGCGATGAGCATGCGAAAGGTTGCGTTCAAAAGGGCCAATAGTGGCCCTTTTGACCTCCATAAACGACAAAAGCCGCCAAACGAGGCGGCCTTGCAGTTGCGTTAACGAATTGTGTCTGGCTGGTTGTCCAGCCGATGATTATTGTTTACCAGAGGGGTAAGAGGTTGTCAAGGAAAATGTGAGGGCGTTATAGAAAATTCAAACTGACCCGAGAGGCAAACGGCAAAGGCCGCAGATTCGCGGAAGGCGCGCCACGACAAAAAGCGCCGAGGGCAAACGATTCTGCGCTACCGAAGCGCGGGCAGGGCAAGCCCTGCCCCTACGAATGCGAATCGAGCTAGCGGAAGCGGGCGACGATGACGGTCATGTCATCGGCCTGTTCTGGCGTGCCGGCCCACTGCTCGACGGCGAAGAGCAAGCCTTCGGCGATGCGCTCGGCGGGAAGGTCGCGCAGGCGCAGAACTTCGGCAGCGAGGCGCGCGTTGCCGAACTCCTCGCCGTAGACATTTTCAGGTTCGAGCAAGCCGTCGCTGAATCCCACGAAGAGCGAGCCCGGCTCGGCGGGCACAGTGACCTGTTTATAGTCGGCGTGGTCGAAAAGGCCGACGACGGTGCCGCCCTGGTCGAGTTTGCTGACTTGATTGCCGCGCACAAAAAATGGCGCGCAGTGTCCCGCGTTGGTGTAGCAGAGCGAGCGCGAAGATGCGTCGTATTCGGCATAAAACAGAGTGGCGTAACGATCATCGGAAGTGTTGATGAAAAGATGCTTGTTGAGGCTTTCGACCACCTGCGCGGTGGTACGATGCCCGTCGAGAATGGCCTGTCCGCGCAGCGCGGCTTGCAGGCTGGCCATCAAAAGCGCTGCGGAAATTCCTTTGCCGCTGATGTCGGCGATGACGAGGCCGAGTTTCGAATCGGCGAGCTTCAGAAAATCATAATAGTCGCCGGAGACCACGCGGGCGGCGCGGCAAATGGCGGCGAGTTCCAGGCCGGGAAGCGAAGGAAGTTCGTGCGGGAAAAGTTGCGCTTGAACTTCGCGGGCGATGCTGATTTCGTTTTCGAGTTTCTGGCGCGCGCGCTGCTCTTGGATGAGCTCGGAGATGGAACTGGTCATGGCGTTGAACGATTCGGCGAGCACGCCAAGCTGGTCGCGCTGACGCACGTGGATGCGATGGCGAAAATCGCCCTGGCGAACGTGGCGCGTGGCCTCGTAAAGATCGTCCACAGCAATGGTGATGGTGCGAGTGAGGACGATTCCGGTGACAAGCGCGGCAACTTCAAGCGCCAGAAAAAAAATGCCAATGAGAATCAGCGCCATGACCAGCGGATCGCCCACCGCGCCGAGCGACGCGAACAGGCGGTGATTTAATTCCCAGGGGCGCATGGAAAAAGCGGCAACCACGGGAACGGTGGCCGAGGTGGGCTGCCCTTTTTCGGCGAAGACGGCGTTGAGCGTGGAGCCGCCGGAGATTGCGACGTCGTACCAACCGCGCTTGGGCGAAAGCGGGCGCGTAGAGACGATTTGGCCAGCGCGAACCAGGCGCTGTCCACCAAAAGTGAAAACCGTTGCCGGAGGGTCGGAAGAAGTGGCGGGGCGGAAGGTGGTGAGTTGCACAGGTCCCAGATCGGGCGCGAGAGTTTGCAGCAGGGCAGTGGTCAGCGGGACGCGCACGAAAAGTTCGTCTTGCGCGGCGGCGGATTGCGGCGCGGCGCCGGCGGGGACAGCGGCTTCGATCCAAAGGTTGCCGCCCGATTGCACCAGGCCGGAGAATTTCTGGAGCGCGCGCGTTTTGGCCTCGATTTCGGCGGCGGATGCGACCTGGACTTGCAGGTCAGGCAGATATTGGCGGGCGCTGGCGAGGAGGGAGGTGACGCCGGGCTGCGCGAGCAGGTCATTCGTGGTGACGGAAACGCCGTTTTTTCGGTGGGCTTCGAGCGTTCGAGTTAGCGTGTCAGCAACGTGCTCGGTGGCGTCGATGCGCTCGTGGAGATCGTCGCTCAGCAAGTGCGCGCCAAGTTGGAAATAGAGCAAGTACGCGGAAACGACCACCATGGTGCCCAGAAGCACGATGGGCACGACAGCGATGAAAATGTAAGCGACGATTAAGCGGTTGCGCAGGCCCCACAGCACGTGTCTGCGCACCCACTGCGCGAATCGCACGACGAGGTAGCCGGCGGCGAGGAGAAAAAGGACGATGAGCCATGCGCCGAGAAAGGAAACGTAGCGGCCCAGCGCGGTGCTCCACGCGAGAATCGCAAAAATGAGCACGGCGGTGGAGAGGCGGTCGAGCGCCGAGGTGGTTCTCCAGAACGCGCGGAGGCGGTGAAGAGATGGCACGGATAGACAATATGATAGGGCAGTGACGAGTGACAAGAAAAACCGAGTGGTCAGTGGACAGTGGTCAGTGATCGGTGATCAGCAAAGAGAAGACCTCGCGCGGGTGAAGCGCGCAACAGGGAAAAAACGTCGTTCAGTCTAGCCGCAATCCTTAGGGCGTGAAGGGAAAAGGCAAGGAAGCAAGGAGCGAAGAAAAAATATTGTGTGACGAACAGCGAGATAATGCAGCGATTTCGTGGCGCTTCAGGATGTGCCGCCGCAGCGCCCGGGTAAAGAAGCGGGTCGCTACAAAGGCGGAGGGAACGCAACTTCGGTCGCGTGGCTTGGCAAGGGGCGCGGAATCCGGTAATGTCGTGGCGCGAATTTGTTGCAGGTTTTTAGGTGACGCGTGGAATTACGGGTCATGCTTAGTTTGGATTTTGCGTTCTTGTGGCACGGGCGAGAAAATTCAAAGTGACCCGACGGGCAGCGCAAAGGGCGCAACGCCGGAGGCGAAAAGCCGCAGATTCGCGGAAGGCGCCCCGACGAAAAGCGCCGGGGGCAGCGATTCTGCGCTACCGAAGCGTGGGAGCGGGCTGCTGAGGGGCCGGAGTAAACAAATGGGGAGTTTGCGATTGAAAAAGTTTGAGGAGGGGCGCGGGTGAGTCTTAGGCAGCGCGTGGCGTTGGTTACTGGCGGGAGCCGGGGGATCGGCAAAGGGATCGCGATGAGCATGGCGCGCGATGGAGCGCGGATTGCGCTTTCGTACCGCGCGAACAAGGCTGCCGCGCAAAATACTTTGCGCCAGTTGCAGGCGATTGGCTGCGAATGCTTTGCGGTGGAAGCGGATGCCACGGACGCGGGGCAGTCGGAAAAGCTGGTGGCTTCTGTGGCAGAGCGTTTTGGCCGGCTCGACGTGCTGGTGAATAATGTTGGCAACTTCAATTGGGGCACAGTGGCGGAAACGACGATTGAAGAGTGGCGGCGCGTGCTGGATTCGAATTTGCTGAGCGTGTTTTACACCAGCAAGGCGGCGCTCGCAGTGATGCGGCGGCAGCGCTGGGGCCGGATTGTCAACCTGGGCGCAGTGGGAGCGGAGCGCGCGTTTGGGCAGGCCACGATTTCTGCGTACGCGGCAGCGAAGGCGGCGGTGGTGGCGTTTTCACGTTCGCTGGCTCTGGAGGAAGCGAAAAACGGGATCACCGTGAACGTGGTGAATCCGCCGAATATTGATGATAAGGAATTGTCGCTGGAAGAGGCGCGGCGGATGCGCGATGCGCGATTCCCGGTGGGACGGCCTCCGTCGGCGGACGATGTGGCCGAAGCGGTGAAATTTCTCGCGTCGGATGCGGCGGACTATATTACCGGGCAGGTGCTCAGCATTTCGGGCGGCTGGATGATGTGAGTTCTGGATGCTGGAGTTCGATGCTGGAAGCTGGAGCCAGGAGTGGCGGGCATTCGTTCTTCTGCGAAGCCAGGCATGCTGTGACCACAGAAAATCTTGTATTCCCCGCGCGTGATAAACTCACAATCTGGCCGGCTTTTCTGAACGCCGGGTGGAGAAGCTGTGGGTTTCTACAAGCGGCACATTTTGCCTCGCCTGATAGAGCTGGCCATGAAAAACAAGGAGGCGTCACGCCTTCGCGCTGCGTGCGTTCCTGAGGCGCGCGGCGAAGTGCTGGAAATCGGCATCGGCTCCGGTTTGAATCTTCCGTTTTATTCGCCTGAAGTGCGCCGCGTACATGGAGTGGACCCTTCGGCGGAGTTGCAGCGTTTGGCGCGCAAAAGAGCCGTAGAGCGCCGCGCCGATGTGGATTTCATTTTGCAGTCCGCCGACGAACCGCTGCCGTTTGCTGACGCGACTATGGACAGTGTGCTGATGACCTGGACGCTGTGTTCCATTCCTAACGCGCCAAAGGCGCTGGCGGAGATGAGGAGAGTCCTCAAATCCACGGGACGCCTGATCTTCATTGAGCATGGGCGCGCGCCAGACAGCGGCGTGGCCGCATGGCAGGACCGCCTCACTCCGGCATGGAGGCGCATCGGCGGCGGTTGCCATCTGAACCGTAAAATTGACGATCTGATTGTTGCGGCAGGATTCCACATAGAAAAGCTCAGCACGTTTTATCTTCCCGGGCTGCGGCCGATGACATACACCTACCAAGGAGTGGCGCGGAGCAACCTGGAATAATATTTTTGCGAATCATCGGTGTCTGTGAGCGGAAATGAAAATTGTGACAGTAGCGGAAATGCGGGAAGTGGACCGGCTGACGACGGAGCGGCATGGAATTTCGCAGCAGTCGCTGATGGAAGAGGCCGGTGGCGCGGTGGCGCGATTGATTGCGGCGCATTTTGCGCCGATTGACGGGCGGCGCATCGCGGTCCTTTGCGGCAAGGGCAACAACGGAGGCGATGGATTCGTGGCGGCGCGCGCGCTGCGCGAAATGGGCGCGGAGCCTACGGTGTTTTTATTTGGCGATGCAACGGAGCTGCGCGGAGAAGCGGTGGAAGCGTTCAAGAGAATGCAAAGCGAATCGAGCGGCAGAAATGGCGGCGCGAACGGCAGCGGGAAAATTGAGGTGAAAAGCGTTGGCGATGCGGCGGCGTGGGGAGCACTGCGCGAGGAAGTTTTGCGCGCGCGAATTATTGTGGATGCGCTGCTGGGCACCGGACTTCGCGGCGCGGTGGAGGGTTTGCTTGCGCGAGTGATTGAGGTGGTGAATCGTCGCGAGGAGCGCGCGCGCGTGGTGGCGGTGGATATTCCTTCGGGAATTTCCGGCGATGCAGGCGCGATGGCATCCGGGCCGGCGATTGTCGCGGATTATACGGTGACGTTCACCGCGCCGAAAATTGGGATGCTGAGCGCGAGCGCCGCGCCATTTGTGGGCAGGCTCAGCGTGGCGCACATTGGCTCGCCGCCGGAACTGGTGGAAGAAGTTGGCAAGAGCAACGTTCGCTGGAGCGAGCCGTGGGAATTCAGGGGAATGCAATTCCATCGAAAAGCGGATTCGAATAAGGGATTGTACGGACACGCATTGATTGTGGCGGGATCGGTGGGAAAAGCGGGGGCGGCGGGGCTGGCGTCGCAGGGCGCGTTGCGCACAGGAGCGGGGTTGGTGACCGTGGCTACTCCGGAGCCGGTGCTGGCGACCGTGGCGGGATTCGCGCCGGAAATTATGACTGAGCCGCTGCACGCTACGGCGGCGGGAACGATTGCGCGCGACGTTTTCGATTCGGGCGGATTGGCGAAAATTTTGAAAGGGAAAAACGTGCTGGCGATGGGGCCGGGGCTGACGACGCAGGACGAGACGCGGCAATTTGTGCGCGCGGTGATTGCGAGCAAATTGAGCGTGCCGGTGATTCTCGATGCGGATGGGCTGAATGCGTTCGACGGCTGCGCGAATGAAATGCGTTCGCAGAATTCGATGCTGGCGGTAACGCCGCATCCGGGAGAAATGGGAAGGCTGATTGGCAAAACTCCGAAAGAGGTGCAGGCGAACCGCTTGGAAATTGCGCGCAAAGCGGCGGCGGAATGGAATGCGCAGTTGATTTTGAAAGGGAATTGGACGGTGATTGCGGCGCCGGATGGGCGGGCGTGGATCAATTCGACGGGGAATCCGGGGATGTCGAGCGGCGGGACGGGCGACGTGCTGACGGGGATGCTGGCGGGAATGACGGCGCAATTTGGGGCGGAAAAAAATTGGGCGCTGACGCTGGCGCTGGGCGTGTATTTGCACGGGCTGGCGGGAGATTTGGCGGCGGAGGAGTTCGGCGAAGGGCCGCTGGTGGCGACGGATTTGATTCGCGCGATTCCCCAGGCGTTCGCGCAGATGAGGGACGCGATGCAAAAAGACAGTGGCTAGTGACTAGTGGCTAGAGAACGTAAGAAGCATAGAGCCGCGCGCCGCTCGAAGGGCGCCGAGTGAGACGAGACGACTGCTCGGAGGCGTTCACCGGAGCGGCAAAGCGGCGTCGAGCCGCCGCACTCCAAAAAAGCGGGCGCATGGCGACAAGTTCATCGACTTTTCAATCTACAGCACCCATGAAAAAGCAGCTACAGTGAATTATGGAAAATATAATTACGCATTCGAGCGAAGAGACGATTGCGCGGGGGAGGGAACTGGCGGCGAAGATGCGCGCGCCGCTGCTGGTGCTGCTGAGCGGCGAATTGGGCGCGGGGAAAACGACGCTGGCGAAGGGAATGATCAGCGGGTTGGGCGCGGCGGCGGAGGAGGAAATCACCAGTCCGACGTTTACGCTGGTGCACACGTTCAGCGGGCCGGTGAAAGTTTTCCATGTGGATTTGTATCGCGTGAATGGAGTGCAGGAATTCGATTCGCTGGGGCTCGAGGATATTTTCGCGGAGCCGGCGATTGTGTTTGTGGAATGGCCGGAGCGGATGCGGATGAGGACGGATTGGCCGGTGATGAGGATTGAGCTGGAGCATGCGGGGGAGGACGCGCGGAAAATTACGATGAGAGAAGTGAATAAGTGACAACGCAGTTCGAATTCGAGCGACGCCGATGTTAGACAAGAACTAAAGTAGATTCTTTGTGTTGCCGAGGAATGTTGATTTGGCAATTAACTCCATATGAGATCCCCTCCACAAAACTAGAAATCACCTCGACATGGAAACACTTATGAAGATGCGGGGAGTCATGTGGAATGTAGATCCAAGCTGGCCTACCCGCGGCACCGATTGGGAATTCGAGCGAGATCCTCAGAAAACTGAAAATCTCGCCCGGCGGTCCTGCCCACGGGATCGGGGGCGTCGTGTAATCGGGGTTCTCGATTAGCAGCGCTGACTCGAGCCGAAGATTGATTGACGCGGGATGGCAGGCTTGCAGTTCCGGCAGGATCTTGACGAGATAAGGAAGTTGCAGTCTTAGGGTGTTTTGAGCGGCGCGGAGCCCCTGAGTTACGGCCCTTTATGCTGATCATATCTAGGTTGCCCCGATGCAGCCTAATAATCGCGACGTCGTATATAAGGCCCATCGGCATTCCTTTGCACGCAGATACTACCACTTCTATTATCAGGATGGACTGTGCCGGCGAACTTCAGAGCTCAGTGGTGGAGGGCGTGGTAGAGGTCGAGGAGGATGGGCCAGAGGATGGCGGCGGCGAGGAGAATGGCGGCGATTTTGCGGCGGGCGGTGAAGGCGAAGCGCCAGGTGGCGTCAGGGCCGTGGCGTTCGCAGAAGCCGTCTTCGAGGGCGGGACGCGAGCAGCGTTGGCCGGAGGGGTTCAAGTGAAGGCATTGGGTGGAGGATTGTGACTGGTCTGGCGACGAGTACATGATTTGCGGCGCGGGCAGCCGCGTAGTTGATAGTCGATAGTTGAGAGTTGAAAGTCAAATCGGAAACGGTAAAGCAGGCATAGGAAAATAGGCGGTGTTTAAGCCGCAGATTCGCGGAAGGCGCCCCGACAAAGAGCGCCGAGGGCAAGCGATTCTGCGCTACAGAGGCGAGGCTATAACCGTAAGTGATTGGGCAACGGGGGTGGGGCGGAGGCTTACGGGGCGGGCGCATTCTGCTAGAGTCGGACGAGCAGCAGCAGTTGGTAATGGGTTAGTTTGAATTTTGACTATTTGTGTGACGGTCCCCAGGCTCCCCTAACCGGGGACCTGGGGGCTCCGTTTGCAAGAAAATTCAAACTGACCCGCTACTGCAAGCATGCCTCCATGCCGGAATCAACGACTGCATCGCCGGTCCGCCCGGCTCGTTTGAAGCTCGAGCCGTACCGCGCCGAATTGCGCCTGGGTTCACTCACGCCTGGAATTGACAACATCCATTACGACGTTTATCTGAGCCCACGATTTTTGGAAGCGGCGCGGCAATATCTTTCCGTGGCGGTGCGCAACGCGGCGAACCTGGGGCAATTGTCGGGGCGCGAAGCGCGACAGTCGCGGACGTCGGACGCGGCGCAATTTCGCAAACTGCTGACGGATTTGCTGCAATCGGGCGTGAAGCGCGCGCAATTCGAAAAAAACATCGAATACGATTTGCTGTTCCGGCTGGCGCTGCTGAAATTTCTGATTCAGGAAATCGGCAGCGAATTCGCGAGCCTGGTGGTGGAGTGCAAAGAGGACATTCGCGCGCGCGGAGCGCTGTTCGAGCACAGCGAGCAGGCGCACGTTCGGCGCGCGCAAATTGCGGAGCTGCAATCGAACCGCAAGGCTATTGTGCGGCGGGTGGGGCAGTCGCTGTTCCATACGCTGAAAGAACTGGACGAAACGGTGCTCGCGAAATCGCGGCGCGCGCTTTTTGGGGAGGATTTCGCGGAGCTGTACGACTTGCTGACGAACCGTTTGCTATTCGTGGAAAACGGCAACGACGACTTTTTGTTTCTGGAGCATTACGTTCTGCTGGGGAATTTCTTGCAGGACCCGGACCGCTTCGAGAATTTCGACGCGCTGCTGATCGATTTTCTGCGCGACTTCGTGATTACGGACGCGACTTCGCAGGAATTGCGGCAGGCGCAGGAAGCACACGGAAAATTGGTGGAGCAGGCGCTGGCGAAGCGCTCCGAGCTGACGAAACTGGAAGAAGAGCAGGAAGATGTTTTGCGACGAGTCGGCGCGGGCGACAGTTTTTTGCCGGGAATTTTCAAGCGGCGCGGCGGCGCGGAAGCGGAAATGAACTTGGCGGTGCTGCGGCGGCGGCAGGCGGATCTGGAGTTCAAACTGGAGGAAATCGGCCCGGAGCTGGATGGCGCGAAACAGAAAGTGGATTTCCTAACCGAGGAATTTCGCGGGCGGCTGGGCGATTACCTGAACAATCCGCAAAATGCGCGGCGGCTGTTTGATGCTTCGGCGGAAGTGGGGCACGGCGGCGACGGAGAAGTGCGCGCGAAGCTGCTGGAAGAGTGGCATCACCGGCTGGAAGAAAAAGATTTGCTGGGATACGTGCTGGCGAGCTACGAAGTGTGCAATTTGGCGAATGACTTTTGCCCTCCGGTGCACTTGCAGCAGTTGCGGCGGGCGCTGCTTTCGCGCGACGAGCTGAAGCGCGTGGAAAAAGTGCTGAATCAGTTTCCGGCGCGGAATTTTTCGCTGAAGCGGGTGGAGGAAGCGTCGAAGGCGCTGCGAAAATGTTCGCATGAAGAGTCGCGCGCGGCGGCGCTGCGATTCGCGCAGGATTTGATGAGGCTGCGGCGCGACAAGCGGAACTACCATCACGTGGCGTCGTTGATGGAAAAAATCAATTTGGTGCGCTCGGACCGGCAGCGCGAGCTTTCACGGGCGAACAGCAGTTTGTACGAGCTTGTGTTTGCGGACGAGCGCGGCGCGGCGGACGATCCGGTAGTTTCGCACGTGGTGATCAAGGCGGACGTGCGCGGCTCGACGGAGATCACCAAAGATTTGCTGGGGCGCGGGCTGAATCCCGCTTCGCATTTCAGTTTGACGCTGCACGAGCCGGTGAAGCGGCTGCTGGAGCGGCACGGCGCGGCGAAAGTGTTCCTGGAAGGCGACGCGATCATTCTGGCGATTTACGAAACGGAATCGAATCGCGCGAACCAGCGCGCGGTGGCGAAGGCGTGCGTGCTGGCGCGGGAAATTATCGAAGTGACGCAGGCGTACAACGCGAAGGCGGAGGCCAGCAATTTGCCGCGGCTGGAATTGGGCGTGGGCGTGGCGTTCCAGAATTCGGCACCGTCGGTGTGGTCCGACGGCGAATCGAAAATTATGATTTCGAAGGCGCTGAATTTGTCGGATCGCTTGTCGAGCTGCTCGAAAATGGCGAAGCGGCTGTTCGACAAAAATCCGTCGCCGTTTCGCGTGTTCCTGCTGCAAACGCTGATTGTGGAAGGTGCGGCGGAAGAAGAAGGCGATGAGCTGCTGGTGCGGTTCAACATGAATGGCATCGAGATGAATGAAGAAGGGTTTCAGAAGTTGACGAGCGAAATTTCGCTCTTTCCGCTGGAGGGAAGTTTTCCGATGCCGTGGGGCAAGGAGCGGGCGCAATTGTATTACGGCGAATTGCCGCTGGGCGACGCGCTGGAGCCGATTGTGGTGCGGCGAGGAACGACGCGGGAACTGTTGCCGGGCGGGAAAATCGGGGAGGCGACGACGCGTCCGTATTTTGAAGTGTGCGTGAATGCAAAGCTGCTGGAATTGGCGAGGAAAAAAGTGGCGGCGGTGAAAAAGAGTTGAGAGACAGTGGCGAGTGACAAGTGACGAGTGGCAGGAAAAAACCAGTGGTCAGTGATCAGTGGACAGTGGTCAGCGAAAACAGAATCTCCTCAATGTGCTTGGACCTCGTTCGGCTGGCAGGGTGAGCAAGGGCCGGCCACCTGTTCTCGTTCAGAATGATTGGTGACACTCGGTAGAGTGTCATCATGCAAATTCGATGGGGGAAGGTACCCCAAGCGCGAGAGCTCTCGCGCTTGGGGTACGCGCTGAGCCGACCGGCCCAGCTGCG